>ERZ781272.473-NODE-473-length-27419-cov-3.462615_pt1 | contig 27419 bp, 29 predicted proteins | sample MGYA00375850_ERZ781272 | MGnify/ENA primary metagenome ERZ781272 (study PRJEB29790, sample SAMN06051246) | human gut metagenome | host: Homo sapiens | place: USA: Cincinnati, Ohio | collected 2013-06-21 | study: EMG produced TPA metagenomics assembly of the Gut...
CTTTAATAGAGAATTTATTAGATTAATTCCAAGAGACATATTAGCTGATTTAAATAATGGAAGAGTTTTACTCTTTTCATTTATTAAATCTAAATCTTCTTTAGAATATCCAGTTGAGCATAAAACTAAAGGTTTTTTAGTTTCTCTAGAAATAATACCTAAAACTTTCGGTATTACACCTGGTAATACTTCTAAAGCATCACATTCAGTTATCATGTGATTTTTTACATTATTTAATGAAAGTGTGTCAAAAATAAACACCCTTTGAATTGCTAATAAATTATACTTCTTAGCAGCTTTTACAATTTGAGGTTTTGTACTGATAATCCCATGAAACTTGGTTTTTTCTTTCAAATATTTGATAACGATTTCTTTGTTTGCAAAACCTTCTACTAAATCTATATGAATTATGCCAATCTTATCACTTTCTTCTATCTTTTCACTTATACTCGCGATACTTGTGATGTCTCCGAATAATACAAATATAATCTTAGCAGATGATTCTAAGGCTGAATTTAGCTGTTCTTCATTCTTCACAGCCGCTATAATTGGATTTTCTTCCAGTAAATCTTTAATGTCCATATTCACTCCTCAATTAATAACATAATATTTATTTGAGTATTACATATTTGTATTTACCTGTCAAATTGGTTTTTCAACACCTTACAGTATAATGCTGATTTTTTCTTGTTTATACCAACATTGTATATATTAATGCACCTAAAACTCCACCTACAATAGGTCCTATAACCGGAATCCAAGCATATCCCCAATCTGAATCACCTTTATCTGGAATTGGAAGTAATGCATGTGCAATTCTTGGAGCTAAATCTCTAGCAGGGTTTATAGCATATCCTGTTGTTCCACCTAAACTTAAACCAATTGCCCAAATTAAAAGACCTACAAATAAAGTTCCAAGTCCGCTTGCAATATCTTGAGCGCCTATTCCTAATATACCAAAAACTAATACAGCTGTTCCTATAATTTCACTTATTAAATTTAATGTAGTATTTCTTACTGCTGGACCTGTTGCAAATACTCCAAGCTTGTCTGCTTTATTATCAGTAGCTTTAAATTGATCATAATATTGAATAAATACCAAAGCTGCGCCTAAAAATCCTCCTATAAGTTGTCCAGCAAGATAAATTGGCACTAAGCTCCAATCTAGCTTTCCAATAACTGCAAATGCAATAGTTAGTGCTGGATTAAAATGTGCACCACTATATGAACCAAATATTAGCGCTGGAACCGCAACAGCAATTGCCCATCCTGTTGTTATAACCATCCATCCTGAATTTGAACCTTTTGAATTCTTTAAGACAACATTTGCAACAACGCCATCTCCTAAAAGGATAAGTAATAATGTCCCTATCATTTCTGCCATAAAGATTGTCATAATAAAATCTCTTCCTCTCCATAATTAATATTTATTTAATATTTATTTAATGACATACTTTTTAAATTATCTTTTATCTCTTCAATGGTTTTATTCATACTGGCATATACTGCGGCAACTATAGTTCCTTCTACTAATGGAGCATCTATTATTTCTACTTTACTTTTAATATCTTCATCTAAAAATTCTATTGCCATCTCAGCATTCATAAGTGAACTTCCTAGATCAAACAATAATATAACACCATCTTTATCAAATGCATTTTCTATAGCAGCAGAAATTTTCATAGCATCAGTTCCTATTCTTCCATCATCTGTTCCACCTGCTGAATATATTTTCACCTCTGGAACCATTTGCTCAGCTACTTCCTTTACACCTTCTGCTATTTTTTCACTATGTGAAACAATCACTATCCCAACCATATTTTAATTTTCTCCTAATACCTTTTTTGTTATTGTGTCTAGAATCAAATACATTGATGTAGCACCGGGATCTTGATGACCTTTACTTCTTTCACCTAAATAACTTGCCCTTCCTTTTGTTGCTATAATATCAATTGTTTTTTCCATTCCATCTTTTGCTGCTTCACTTATTGCATTTAGTATCTCTTTATCAGTCTTATTATGTGATAAAGCTTTACTTCCTGCTGTAATCGCAGGTAACAATGCATCTATTAAAGTTTTTTCACCTTCCTTAGATTTCCCCCTTGCTTTTATTCCATCTAATGCCTGCTGCAATATGTTCATATAATCATTAACATCTAGGCTTGTTTTATTTACCGTTACTAATGCTCCCTTCATAAAGGCAGTACCATACAGCGGCCCAGAAGAACCCCCAACAGTACTAACTAATGTCATTCCACATGTTTTTAAAATTGTTGATATATCATCAGTATCAATTTGACTCATCTTATCATTAAGAGCCTTGAACCCTTTAGACATATTAAGTCCATGATCTCCATCACCAATTGCTCCATCAAGCTCACTTAAATATAATTTATTTTGTTCTATAACCTCTCCAATATCTAAAAATATTTCTTTAAGTTTTTTTGCATCTACCATGATTTATTGCCTCCAAAATAGAATAATACTATAAACTCTTAAATGCTGGTGTATCTGCAGAATCTTCTAATAACTCCTTTAATTCATCATCAAGCTTTAGAATTGAAATTGAACAACCTGCCATTTCTAATGATGTCATGAATTCTCCTACAAAAGTTTTGTATACTTCTATTCCCTTATCCTTTAATATTTCATTTACTTTTTTATTAACTATGAACAATTCCATATTAGTAGTAGAGCCTAAACCGTTAATCATAACGCTAACCTCATCTCCACCCTTTAATTCTATATCACTAAAAATCTTGCTCATCAGCTGCTCAGCTACACTATCTGCTGAAGATATTTTTTCTCTATGAGTTCCTGGCTCACCATGAATGCCCATTCCAATTTCTACTTCATCATGACCTATCTCAAAATTTGCCTTACCCACTGCTGGTATTATGCATGAAGATAATGACATTCCCATAGTTCTAACATTACTTATTACCTTTTCTGCAACTGCTTTTACTTCTTCTAAACTTCCTGACATTTCAGCTTTAGCTCCAGCTATTTTATGAACAAATACAGTACCTGCTATACCCCTTCTTCCTGCTGTGTAAATACTATTTTCTACAGCTACATCATCGTTTACAATAACTTCTTCAACTTTGATTCCATCCATTTCTGCCATTTCCTTTGCCATTTCAAAGTTCATGACATCTCCAGTATAATTTTTTATTACAAGTAATACTCCTTCTCCATCATCAGTGGCTTTGATTGCTTCATATACTTGATCTGGAGTTGGTGATGTGAATACTTCGCCACAAACTGCTCCGTCTAACATTCCATATCCTACATATCCAGCATGTGCTGGTTCATGTCCGCTTCCACCTCCACTAACTAATGCTACCTTATTTTTCTTTTTTTCATTTCTAACAATAACGTTAAAACCTTCTAATTTCTTTACATACTCTGGATAAGCTGCTACAATACCATCAATCATATCATTAAGAACATTGTTAGGATCATTAATTAGTTTTTTCATATTTTTTCCTCCACTCTTTTTTCTTAATAAATAATTATAGCCGCATAAAACACTTTCAAAATAAAGTAATATTGTAGAACTTATTTATTACTTTAATAATGAATGTAGTTTTATGCGGCTTATTCTCTAATTCTCATAGCCTGCATATAATTATATTTTTATTCATATAAACGTTTTCTTCCCTTTTATTAAAACACATCTGTAATTTTATGTCAATGATATTTTCAAGAAAAATTTAATATTATTATTTAGGCATCAAAGTTTAATTAAAGATAATTATCATTACAATAAATTATATGTTATAAATAAGCTTATTATGAAGATTAAAATGGCAGTATATAAAAATTTATATACTGCCTTCTAGGGTAAATATATTATTGTTGTAGATAGACATAGTGGAGTTCATATCTACATACTACTGTGATAAATATATTTAAGTAATGAAATGAAAAATACTTTCAGCACATCCTTGTAATAATTATTATATTTATCTTAACGTTAGCTTAACGGATATAGTATTTTTTACAACAAATTAAATATATCAGTAAAAAAATCTGTATCACTTAAGCTTAAATTCATATTAAAAATTTTAATAATTCATCCCCTTTATTTATTATTATGGTAAAATAGTAAATAAATGCAATAGAGGAGCAGATTAAAATGATAAAATTAAATATAAGAAAAGCCGTGACATTTTCATTAGTAACAGCCTGCTTATTTTCATTAACTCCAATGAAAACCAATGCTGCATGGAAAAAAGATACTACAGGCTGGTGGTATACAGTAAATAATTCATATTCTAGAGGCTGGAAAGAAATCGATGGAAAATGGTATTATTTTTACTCTAATGGATATATGGCTCATGATACAATAATTGGTGGATATAAGCTAGGATCTGATGGTGCCTGGATTACAAATACATTAAATAATTCTAATAAATCAACTGAATCAAAAATTACTGAGGTTACTGTTGGAAATGCTCAGGAATTTGTTAATTCTATAGGCTCCAATAAAAAAATCATATTAAAACCAGGAGTATATAATTTATCAGATGTAAAACAAATTAATAATTCAGATTCTGGTGTAAAGTATATACCAGTAGATGATGGTGATGAATTGAATATAATAGGAATTCATGATCTTACTATTGAAGGTGCAGAGGCAGGTAAAGTAGAAATTAAAGTAGCTCCACGTTTTGCTAATATAATGAATTTTTCTAACGCCAAAAATATTACTATAAAAAATATTGTTGCAGGCCATACACCAGCAAAATATGAATGTAATGCAGGAGTATTGAAGTTTACTAATAGTAATAATATTTCAATTGCAAACTCACATCTATATGGCTGCGGAAGTATTGGATTGGACTTACACAATGTAAGTAAACTTGAAGCATCAAATTGTTTAATAGATCATTGTTCTTTGCGTGCAATACAGATTTATGACTCTTCAGATATTAAATTTGTAGAAAATAAAATCATTGATCATGAAGCCTATAGTAATATAGTAATGATAGATGGTGGAAAAGGCATTACATTTGAGAAATGTGAATTTGCAAATAATAATAATTTCATGTGGAGTTTTATAGAAACCTCAAACAAATCAGATATATTGTTTGATTCATGTGTAATTAAGAATAATTCAAAATCATCAAATTCAGAATTCAATGATGAAAATATATGCTTATTTAAAACAACAGACTACTTTGGTAAATGTGACAGTAAAATAATAGTAAGAAACTCAGAAATAACTAAGAACACATGTGATTCTTTAGTAGACAATAAAGAAAGTGTTAAATTTGATGATTGTACTATTAATAATAACACTTTTAGCAAATAATCTAAAAATAATTTATAACTCAAATAATAGCTCTGTTCTCTGCTCTTATATAAATATATCTCCTAAATAATAAAAAGGCAGGATGAAATTCAAATATTTCTCCTGCCTTTAAAAATAATTAATTAACATGTAAAAACATTTCATAATTTTCTATTTTATCCTCTCTATTGGTATCTTTTAGCCATGTATTGTACTTCAAAATATATTTTTCTAACTGTTCAAGCTTTAAATTATTAATTTGTTTACCTTTACATTCTGCATACATATTAATCTTAATTATATTTCCCATCTTCTCACCTCTCTTTCAATTCCTCATATCCTAATAATAATCCATTTTTGTGTCAGCATTTTGTCAAATTAGTAAACCTTTACTTAACATTCTTAATTTTTTCGATTTTAAAAAAATTAAGAATGTTAAATCATTTTATAAAAAAATAACAAGTAAAAATTAGCTTATTATATATGTTCTAATTAACAATTTACAATGATTGTTGAAATCTTTTCAAGATTTCTTAAATTTATATGTAAATTAATTATTGGAACTTATATATACTACTTTTGAAATTAATTTAATTAATCACAATTTATATTAATTATATCCATAATTATATTATAGCCATATATCAAAATTTTATCTTAAAAATATATAAAATTTTGATATATTTAGCAACTTTATGGTTTTTTCTATTGTAACTTTATTTTTATCCATATAATCTTCTCTAATTCTCTTCTTTTTTATTCAAAGTATCAACCTTTCAACCAATACTCTCAGGTATTTCCTCTATTCCAAGTAATCTAGGGATTCTTTCATTTATTTTTATAGATATTTTTGCAATTTTCATTTGCAGATTTTCAATTATCGTCTTAACTTTGCATATGAAATAATACTCATCATATCCATTTGTAATTACTGCAATAGGATTAAAATCCCATCCATTTATTCCATCAACTGCTTTACTTAATATTTCTTTATCTTCTATTGTAATATCTTTTCTTATTTCCATTTGATTATTTTCATTTATCATACATCAACACCCTTTCTATACTATATATATTAAATAATGTTTATGTCAGGTGTTTGTCAAATAGATTAAGATTTTCTTAACATACTCTTAAGTTCCTTAATTTTATTATAAAAACTTATATACAAGCCTTCTCTTATTGTTTTTTAAATGAAATAATGTTATTTTTCTCATTTAAGAATAGTTACATATAAATCAATTATTATATAATTTTTTCATATTTTGTAACTTATAACATAGTAATAATCAGCTTTATTTTTCTTCATTAATAAGACTAGACAACAATTCTATTCCTTTTATTATATCTTCTTCATCTGCAAAAGCATAAGATAATCTCAAAGAATGTTTATTGCTGCATCCATATATACTACCTGGATTTATCAATAATTTATTTTCCACAGCTTTTTGAAATAATTTTTCTGTATTTATTCTATTATTAAATGTAATCCAAATATAAAAACCACCTTTTGGAACTGTCCATGTTGCAATATCTTTAAACTCCTTCTCTAAAATACTAATCATTAAATTCCTACGTTTTTTTAGCTGAATACGAACCTTACTCAAATATTTATCATACAGTCCACTGGACAATAATTCGAACATGACATATTGAGCTATAGAGCTTGCGCCATAATCCATTTGCATTTTAGCGTCTCCTAATTTTTTAACAACTGATTCAGGACCAACAAGCCATCCAATTCTAAACCCTGGCGCTAAGCTTTTAGAAATTGATCCAAGATATATTATCATTCCGTTGTTATCCATAGCTTTTAATGGTTTAGGTGGAACTTCATCAAACCATAGCTCACCATATACATCATCTTCTATTATTGGAAGCATATTTTTCTTACAATAGCTATATAGTTTTTCACGTCTTTCTTCACTCATTATATTGCCCGTTGGATTGTGAAATGTTGGTATTGTGTATAATAGTGCAGACCTAGCCTTATTATTCTTTATAGGTATTTTAAAATATTCTATTCCTTCTTTATCCATTGGAATACCACAAAGGTTTATACCTGCTGATTGGAATACTTTTAAGGACTGTATGTATGATAAGTTTTCTGTATATAATGTAGACCCTTTCTTAAGTACACATACAGATAATAAATGTATTGCTTGCAAAGATCCTGATGTTATAAGTACACATGATGGCGATACATTAATGCCTTTTAACTTTAACCTGTCACATATTATTTTTCTAAGATCAAACAAACCTAATGGTTCTAAATAGTTTAATGAGGTTAATTTTTCTGGCAATCTGCTAAATATCTCTTTCATTATATGGCTTGGCAATAACTTAGGCGATAATTCTCCTGTACCAAGACGTATATAATTATCATCATATTCAAGCTTATTTATTGTCTGAATTATAGGCTTGTTCGCCTTGAATATACCTGAATCTATATATTCTCCCCAGTCAGGTGTATTATTTGACATAAAAAATGACCATGTATTACTTGCAACCCTTGTTCCTCCCCCAGAACTTCCTTGTAAAATTCCATAAGAACATAATTCATCCATGGCCATAACAATAGTACTTCTATTTACTTTAAAAAGTTCTGCAAGTTTTCTTTGTGAAGGCAGTCTGCTGTTAAGCACCCAATCACCATTTATAACCTTGCACTTTATATATTCAACAATTTGTTTATATATTGGAATTTCTAAAGATTTATCTGGACACCAGTCAATTATTTCAACTTCCTTTGATAAACTTTCATCAAAAGGCTTCATCTTTCCACCACTTTTCTTTCAAAATATTAAAAAGATATATTTAATATTATATGTTTGGTTGGATAATAAATCAAACTTTGGTTGGATACATGAAATAACTATAATGATAATATATATATTAAATTAATTGTAAGCTTATAATGATTGGTAATATTATTGGTAAATGAAAGGATGAATTTAAATATGTCAGAAAAAACACTAACACTTAAATTATTAAAAGAAACTTTTGCTGTCTGTAGATTAAATAAAAATGAGGTAATTACTGATTGGATAAATACTAGTGATTTTTATTCTATAACAAAAACAGAAGACGAATTATCAATTGTATGCTCTCAAGAATCTGTTCCAAAAGATATAAAACATGAAGATGATTTTAAAGCCCTCAAAATTGAAGGTCCTCTGGATTTTTCATTAATTGGCATACTATCAAAAATAAGTACTATTCTAGCAAAATCGAAAATAAGTATATTTGCAATTTCTACATATGATACGGATTATATACTTGTTAAAAATACTGATATTCCTCATGCTATAGAAGTACTTTCTAATGAAAGCTATGAAATCCTAATTTAAATAATTATCATTTGAGCGCGGTAAATTAAATGTGTATTCCTAATTTACCTCGTTTAAATATTTGAAATAATATTTTTAAAAGTTCACCTTTAAATCTCAAATATCTTAAGGTGCTCTTAATTTATCTAACTTCTATGTCCTCTTTGTTATCTCCATAGCTTAAATAATATTTATCTGCATCTATTATTCTAGCTATTTCTTCAATAAATACATTAACTTCAGAACTTACTTTTCTTTTATCTTTAATATATAGAGCTTTATCATCTATTTGATCAAGGCAAGTTATAGCTAAAGATTTTCTTATTTTAAATTTACTATTTAATGATTTATTAAAGTCTGCCTCAATGTTTTCTTTTAATAAGTCTAAATTTAATAATCCAAATCTTAAAGTTCCTTGATATCTATTAGGTATATTTGTTAAGTCTTCTATTTTTTCATATGGTTTATCTTTTAATTCATCTGGCATTGGACCTGCTCCATGTCTTGTTAAATAGCTTCTTGTAATATATATAGCCTCAATATCAACAGCCTGCCTTGTTTCTTCATCATTAAATTCATCATATAGTAGCTCAATAACATTTTCAATGCCAGTATTTGAAGGTGTTACATGAGGGAAATATTTATAATTTTGATGCAACATTAATCCCTTCACACCTTCAAATATTAAGGTATCAAAATCATTTGCTATCTTAGAAAAACTTTTAAAATAACAAAAAGCATCACGAATTTTAAAATGGAACCTATAAGATAGATTTTCTTTTATTAGTACCTATCCTATAAGTTCCATTTTATTTATCACATTATGCTTTTTATTATTTATTCTGCTGGAGTTAATACTCCTCCATCATTTAATGTTATAGTTTTGCCTTCAAGCCATGAATTGCTGCTATTGCTGCTATCATAGTATATTGTATTTCCATTATCTTTTATATTATCAAGAGAAGTATCTTCATCAGTTAAAACTGTAACATATGATGTTCCTGTTACATTCCATGTACTATTCTTATCTAATGATATGTCTACTTCTTTTCCAGAATTTGCGCTATTTACTGTAGATTTTAATGTACTAGATTTTAAATTAAGTTTTAAAGTACTTATCTTATCTACTGTTATTAAGCCTTCTAAGTTTTGATTATCCGCATTAAATGTCAAATCTGCTCCATTGGCTCCTTTTGTTCCCCATTCACCATTATTTCCAGCTACATTTAGAAGTTTTCCGCTTCCAAATGAAAGTTCAGTATTTGTTAGGTTAATTACACCTTCTGTATTTGTTACAAAGAACATTGGAGCTGTGCTATATTTACCTGAAGCAGGATCAATAGTAAGTTTTGAATCTGAAGCTGAAAAAGTTCCCACACCATTATCAGCATCTCCTGACATACTCTGATAAACCATTACTCCAGCATCATCAACACCACCTGTACCTCTTCCAATTGCATATCCAGTTAAATCACAATTATTTAATTCAATTGAATTTTTGCCTTCTATAACAGCAATAGAAGATCCTGTGGCCTTACCTTTACTATCAGAAACATTTATATCTCCTGTTGAATAAACACATGGTGAACCTTCTCCAGATGTATTAAGAGTGCTATTATTCACACTAACAGTTCCCTCTCCTCTGTCAGTAGCAACTGCTGCGCTATGTGCCCCAGCTGTGCTTATCTTAACATTATCAGCATTAATTTCACCTTGATAAGTAGCATCTAGTCCTCTCGAATGGTCTCCTGTTGTATTTATTACAGAATCTTTAACAGTAACTTTTGTTCCTTCTCCAGTTGAAAATACAGCATTTCCACCAGCTACTGTCGTATTTATATTTACATTATCAAGTGTTGCATTTGAACCTTCATTAGCTAAAAAGCCTGCATTTGCACCAAAGAAATCACTAGCTTCTTCAACTGTCATCTCACCAGATGTCTTGTTCAATTTGGAATCTGAAATTGTTAAAGAACCTCCATTAGTCACTTTTATAGCTGATTCATTTGCCTTCGTAGCTGTAACTTCTTCCTTGCTTTTAGTTTCAGATGTTCCATCAATAGACATTACTGCTGTAGACTCTACTGAACTTCCTTTATCAACATTGAACACACCATTAGGCATTTGTCCATTTTGTCCTCCCTGTGGCATTTCAGGCGGTTTACCATTAGTGTTTTCATTTACAGAATCAGAATTACTATTCACTTTATTCTGCACATTTTCATAATAAGGCGTAGCATATTGTGTTGCAGCATTAGCTACAGTGGCGCTTAATAAACCAGTTCCTATTATAGAAAATACTGAAAATATACCAATTAATCTCTTTACATTTTTAGATACCATACTTAAATCCTCCTAAATTTTACTCAATTGTTATATAGTCTATGGTTTAACAATAGTATTCTTATCTTAACGTTAGCTTAATCCATTGTTGTTAATAAAAATTTTTCATCTAATACCAATAAGTTTTAAAATAATTTTAAAAAACATTCGACTTCGAGTACCTCTAAAGTTGTACACTCTTTTATGATATATTAATATCAAATATATAAACCAGGTGACAAAGATGCAATATGTAAAATTAAATAATGGTATAGAAATGCCAATGTTAGGGCTTGGTGTATTTCAAATTCATGATGAATTACATATCTTGATAATACGATTTTACAATTTTGCTATTTATTTTTAATCGTTGATAAATTTTATATATATTTTCTTTAATAGTATTACTAATGCATAAATAATAACTATATTAAAGAATAAACTCAATATATTGATATCCATCCCCCTATTTCCATTAAATAGATTATCAAAAAGTATATAACTTCCTTCACTCCCTTGGTATATTGACCAATAGTTACATGGAAATCCAAAGTTATATACTATTAACGTTCCATTTTGTCTTATATTAGCTGGTACAATAAAAGTAACAACAATGAGTAGAAATACACTTAATTTAAACTCATAGGTTTGGATTCGTCTCATTTTATTCACTACTTTCTATAACTTTATTACAAATCTTTTTGAGATTATAAGTTATATTATAACATAAATTGTAAATATATCATGTTCAAGTTTCAAGGAAAATTTTTTTAATTACTACTCAAAATCCATATTTTGTGCATAAAAAATATCACAAAAATCATTTATTATTTTGAATAATGTGATATTAAAAATGGCTGGATACAGCTAAATGATATGATGATACTATGAGTTTGTGTATAAGAAATATATTAAAGTCTTTAAAACTAAATTTATAAACATGAGAGGAGATTTTTCAATGTAAAACGCAATATTATCATTAAAATTATTAAAGGACAGCTTTGCTATATGTAGATTAAAGAGAGATGAAAACATTCTAGATTGGGCATTAAACAATAATAAGAATGAAATAGAAAATTCTATAAGAGTTCTTTCTATTGAAAAATAATATCATTCAATAAATATATCTATTATTAACTTAATTTTATACTACTAATAAGGAATGATTTTTATGTTAAAAACAATATTGAGAGGTTTTACAATTGGACTTGCCTATCTTGCACCTATAGGAATGCAAAATTTATATGTGATAAATAGTGCTCTATGTAGAAAAAGATCTCAAATGTATATGGTTGTATTTACTACAATATTTTTTGATATTTCATTAAGTCTTGCATGCTTCTTTGGTATAGGATTTTTAATGAATAAATTTCCACTATTTAAATTAATAATTCTTTTGGTTGGTTCAATTACAATAATAATGATTGGTATTCAGTTAGTTAAAAGTACTCCTTCACTGTATTCTTCAATTAATATAGAAAAAAATTTTATACAAACAACAATTTCTTGTTTTTTAGTTACATGGGCTAATCCTCAAGCTCTTCTTGATAGTACTTTGCTTTTTGGCGGACTTAGCACAACTCTTCCATCACATATGACATCATATTTTATCTTTGGAGTATGTATTTCATCTTTTATGTGGTTTTTTTGCCTTGGAAGCATTGTCAGTATATTTAGTAAATCATTTAATGAAAAAACTTTAAAGATTATTAACATGGTCTGCGGTTCTGTGATTATTTATTATGGAATTAAGCTTGCCTATAATTTTTTAAAGCTTATTTTATAAATTTTATTACTCTTTAAGTCAGTATTCTAAATCCTGCATTTTGTATGAATACCCAATAGCAAATGCAATCGTGTTTTTGCAAAATGACATAAGTGAAGTTTCATTAAAATTCTTAAGTTCTAAAATTCTTAAGAATTTAAGAATTTATATTCTTTTTCATATAGTATCTCTTGTGATTTTCTGGGCACTGATCTAAGACTCCAAATATCTCGTAACCTTGCTTTAAATAAAAATCTTTTGCTTGAAAATCAAATGTATCTAAGTGAATTAATTTACACTTATTTCCTTTTGCTATCATCTCAATTTCTTCTAAAAGCTTTCTTCCCAATCCCTTATTTCTATATTTATCATCAACAAATAAAGAATCTATATATAAACAGTTCCAGCAATACATTTTGCTATTTATCCCTGCAATGATTCCGCCATGATTATCTTTAATAACTCTGTTTATCCATATGAATGATTTTTTCTGAGTATTGGGCACCTTAGATAAATTGTAATTTATCAGCTTATCTATTATTAACTCTGATTCTTTGTCACTACTTTTTTCAATATTATATTTTTCCATATTATATCTCCTAATATATATCTAATTCATACTAACTTAAATTTAGTATACTTTTTTCTTACTATTTTTAAAGATCCACACAATTATAATTAGATGTATATTGTGGTTTTAATCTTGTAAGCAATTATGACACTTTTTTTCTACGTACATAACTATATATTTAAACATAAAAAATAAAGAGGTAAATTAAACATCCCTGCCTAATTTACCTCTTTATTTTTTATTATTGTGCTTGCAAAAACTCTTCATAAGTTTCAACCTTATCCTCTCTATTAGTTTGCTTTAGCCACTTATTATATTGCATAATCTTTTTTTCTACATTTTTTAAACAAATCTTTTTATTATGAGCCTTTTTAGTTTCTGCATACAAGTTTATTTTCATTATATTTCCCATTTTCTCACCCCCTTTTATATATAATACAATTCATTTTTTATATTTCGGTACTAAAATTTTAAAAAATAATAAAATAGTACGTTTAAATTATTATACATCGTACTATCTCATTATTCTAGTAGAAATTTTTTCTATACTTGTTGATAAGTATGATTCTATTCATAATTCTTACATTTTTCGAGAGGTGAATGTCACCTATTAGTTATATACTTTGCTCAAATGCAAATACATCATTAGGATCATATTTAGTTTTTATAAATTTCAGCTTTTCATAATTATCACCATAATATTCATGTTTATAATCTTCAAGCTCTACTAATGGGAAATTAATAAATGATCCTTTTGTTATAGATTTTATGTATTTAAATTTTTCTAATATCCATTCTATGTTTTCTTTTTTATATTTATCTTCTTCAAATACACTTTGGAAGCCCATTATAAATTTTGCATCTCTATAATAAAAAGCACCATCTTCTTTGGTTTTATTAATTACTGCACCGCCAAGTCCATAAAATGTTACAGCTGCATAAACTGCTCCATTTGCAGCATTATCTAAAATTTTAATTATCTCTTTTATTTCTTCTTCTGAATAGTCATTATAAATAAATCTTCCTGTTGATTTATATTTTTCATAATCTGCATGGCTGTCTTGAATTATTCTATTTGCTTCAAATATACTTGTATATGTTAAATTTAAAGTTTCATCATAACATAAATCTATAAGTGGTCTTAAAATATTGTGAGCTTCTTCTTTTTCACCATAATATAATCCAATTAGCTTTATTCCTCTTCCTTTTTTCTTTGAATTATAAATTGCCATCTTAAAATTAACCTTATTATCTAGATTTTTAAACATATCTTGATAAGTTTTTACTACAGTTACTTGCCTATCAGATTCCAAATTAAAATACTCAAGATCAATTAAAGTTACATTTTCAACTTTTTCTTTAAGCTTAAATGTCATAGAAACTACAACTCCAAAGTTTCCACCACCACATCCTTTGCTTGCCCAAAATAAGTCTTTATTTATATGTTCATTTGCAATAATTATGTCACCTTTATAATCTACAAACTCTACTTCGATTAAGCTATCACATGCTAGTCCTAAAAATCTGCTTGAATATCCCCAGCCTCCACCAAGTGTGAAACCTGCAACTCCTACTGTAGGGCATCCTCCACCTGGAAATGCATATCCTTTTGAACATAATATTTTATTGGCTTCTCTATTTGTTACACCGCCCTCTATTGTAACCTTTTTATTTTCTTCATCTAAATCTATTTTTTTCATTTGGCTTACATCAAGTACAATCAAATCATTTCCTGTTGAATATCCCTCATAGTTATGAGCACCACTTCTTATTCTGAACTCAACTTTATTCTCTCTGCACCACTTTATATTTTTTGAAACTTCTTCTTTATTAAAACAATAAACAATTGCTTTTGGATAAGCATCAATTGCTCTATTCCATGACAATCTGCATTCTTCATAATCTATATTATCTTTTAAAATAATTTTTCCTTCTAATTGATTTAAATTTAAATTTATATTATCCATATTTTTCTCCATAATCTATATTTCAATATCACAGCTATTAATTTTCTCTTCTCTTATTCTATAATTAGAATCACACTTTGGATTTTTACATACTCTTTCAATAACTATATATGCTCCATCATACTTACGTTCTCTATCCAAAAGCACTCCGCACTTTGGACATTTATCTGGTAAACTACACCCACATACCATATTCATTCCTCCATATAAGTAAATATTAATTTACTTATATTATAAACTTTTTCTACATTTTTTTATAATAAACTGTCTTTTATAATTTCTTCTATAAAATTTCTTATTATTTCTACTTTTTCAATATCCTCAACAAGAAAATCTACACTTTCATAATCCAAATCAACTATCATAGTAAACTTTATGTCTTTATATATATAATCTGATGCAGCAATATAAACCATATCTCTTGTTTCAATATATTTTACTTCTTTATTGTATTTAAGCTTTTCTAGAAAAAACTTATATTCACTATATTCTGCATTCATATCATTAAGCCATTTATATTGCTTACATGGTATAAATCTTTTTGAATCATCTTTATCTAGTTCTGTGAATCTTTCTTCCTTCATAGTTTTTACATCCTTTAATTTATAAATATTTTAATAATGGTATTATAATTTATTTTCAACGCTCCTAAAAGACCTTAATAAATTTTGAACATAGCTCTTTATTAATTATTCACTATAATTTACAACTTACTTCACTCATTTCTTATATAGATTATACAACATAAATTTGCTATTCTTAAATTTTTTAAGTATTTTACTTAACTCCATAAAACATTATTACTTTAATTTTACGCAGTTTAACTGTCATTATTTTGATTTTTCATACCATAAATGTTGTTTAAATAAAATAAACTATATTGAATAAATAAAAAATTTAATTCAGTATAGCTTGGTCTAATTCAAAATTCTTCTTTTGAATATTCATAAAAATCTATTCTCAGTTTAAAGATATTTTATATCCTTAGGATATTCTTTTTCTAATTCTAAATTTGTATTATTAATTATAGTATCTAAAAAAATCTGTTTATTTTCAATAGGTTTAAAAGAAAATATTGGAATCAATAAATCTTCATTATTAACTGTTCTTACAAGTATGTAATTATCTACTGAATGTATACTCTTAATAGAATTCCAATTATAAATTTTCACTACAAATTTAGTGTTAACTTTTAATCCTTCCTCTACAAAAGTTAATTTAGTTTGTTCAAATAAATTTTGATATTTATCAAAAGAATATATTTTAAAAAACTTTTTTCTAAGCTTATGCATAATAATCTTTTTTCTAAATAACGTAATTATAAACGAAAATACTATATATATTACAATTGATAATGGGTCTTTAATAAGAGCAATTGCAACTAAAAAACCTAATAAAATAACTAAAATAATAAAAATAAAATTAGAAATCATCTGATATTTAAAAACTTTAGTTTCCTCAACATGTCCCATATGAAAATCTATTAATTCTTCCTTTGAAATAGTATAGTCTATCTCCGTCAAATAAACACCTTCTATCTTAAAAATTAATTAAATAATAAAAAAATCATAAATGCAAATTTAGCAAAATATAGCAATACCTTTTAAAAATTATATTACTTTTCAGATTAATATTCAATAAATAACATATATATTTCTATTTTTTTAAATTATTGCCTCAATAAAAATTAAATGGTATTATTTAGCATATGCTGTTTTAGGGAGGAATCTAATGAAAAGAATAAAATTAATAATACTTCCACTTATAATATGCGCATTTATAACTGGATGTAATAAAGCTCAAATTAATAATGAAGACAAGCAAACTAATAATAAATCTGCACAAACTTCGAAAGCAAATGATAATAAAGAAAATAAAAAAGAAACTGCAGATGTATCTCAAACAAATGAAAAAAAGGAAACTAGTAATGAGTCTTTACAGACTTCAGATAAAGATAATAAAAAGTCTACAGAGACCAATAGCAAAAATGATAACTCAATAAATGATGAAATATTTTTTGGTGATTGGACCATCACCGGTACAGCAGCTTCTGGCCCTGTAACAATTTATAGTACTGAAGATATTAAAAAAATAATAGGTACAAAAATATATTTGAACCGACCCCAAAAAGTTAGACCAAAAATCTAATGATTTGGAGGTCGGTTTTTTGGCAAAATATAGTTATGAATTCAAAAAAGAAGTTGTTCAAGCGTATTTGGATGGTAAAGGTGGTTATAAATTTCTTGCGAAAGAGTTTGGTATTCCTTCTCCAAGCAAGGTTAAATTATGGGTTGATAATTACCGTACATTAGGCGATGAAGCGTTGATGCGTTCAAGAAAAAATGAATCTTTTACTTTCGAATATAAACTTCATGTAGTAGAATTATATCTAACAAGTGAGGTCTCATATCAGGAGTTAGCCCTTCAAGAAAGGATACATAATCCAACGCAAATAGTTAAGTGGGTAAATGATTTTAGAATTGCTGGTCCTGATGCTTTGCGGCCGAAGAAGAAGGGACGAAAGATATCGTTGGAATCATCAAATAAATTGTCTAGTAAAACAGAATCCGCCGAAATTGTTTCAGTTGACACTACTGCTGAACATGTAAAACAGCTTGAAGATGAATTGCTCAAGCTCAAAATTGAGAACGCATATTTAAAAGAACTGAGGAGGCTGCGTTTAGAGGAGGAAGCTCTTCTGAAAAAACAGCGAGAATCATCCACAGCCTCCGAGGAGAATTCAAATTAAAAGATATTCTCGCAGTTGTAGGCTTTCCAAAAGCGACATACATGTATTGGCAAAAGCGATTTAATAGAGAAAATCCTAATAAAGAACTAGAAGAAAAGATCCTTGAAATACGTAGTATTAATAAAGATTGGGGTTATCGACGTGTATACGGAGCACTACGTAAACAAGGAATACTTATAAATAAAAAGAAAGTTCAGAGAATTATGCAAAAGCTTAATCTTCAGGTGACTTCCTTTACAAGAAAGAGTCGTAAGTATAGTTCATACAAGGGTAAAGTTGGAAAGGTTGCTCCTAACAGAATTCATAGACGTTTTGACACACAGATTCCTCATCAGAAAATCACAACAGATACTACTGAGTTTAAGTATTATGAGGTTGATGATAAGGGACGAATGATAATAAAGAAACTATACTTAGATCCATTCATGGATATGTGTAATAGAGAAATCTTAAGCTATGGAATATCTCAACATCCGTCAGCGGCCAATATCATGGGAGCACTAAACCAGGCAATTGAAATCACAGCTGATTGTCCATACAGAAGAACCTTTCATTCTGATCAAGGTTGGGCTTACCAAATGAAAGCTTATGTACACACTCTTAAAGAAAATCGAATTTTTCAAAGTATGTCCCGAAAGGGCAACTGCCATGACAATTCAGTAATGGAGAACTTCTTTGGAATAATGAAACAGGAAATGTACTACGGCGTTGTTTACTACAGTTATGATGAACTCAAAGAGGCAATAGAACAATACATCAAGTACTACAATGAACAAAGAATTAAAGAGAAACTAGTATGGATGAGTCCCGTAGAATACAGGCTCAACCTCTTGGCTGCATAAAAATAGCGTAGCAGCCATTAAAACTGCTACGCTTAAAAGTCTAACTTTTTGGGGTCACCTCAATTATGGAGTTGATCCTTTTTTTAATAACATATTTTTCTCTCCTTTTTAATTCAATTATCTTTTACATTAGGGATTTTATTAATTAAAAGTCATATAATCTTTCAACTGTTACACTGTGCCTTTTTACCTAGGATTGTTTAAAATTGGAAATAAAAATTTAAATAATAAAATACTGAAAATTTGATATAATCCAATTTTCAGTATTAAAAAATTGTTAATCCACATATAAAAAACTGAATTCATCAGTTTTTTATATGTGGATTTTTATTAATTATATTTTATATTTATAGATTGGTTTACTTATATATTACTTTACTCTCGAAACCAAATATTCATTTCTCTTTCTGCATTTTCTATACAATCTGAAGCATGAACACAGTTGATATTATTACTTATTGCATACTTCTTTCTTATTGTTCCTTCTTTTGCCTTAGATATATCAAAAGGTCCATTCAACGCTCTAACTCTTTCTATTGCATTTTCACCTTCAAGAATTAATGCCACAATTGTATCACTTGTTATATATTCAATTAATCTATCGTAATATTCTCTTCCTTCATGTTCTTCATAATGTGCTTTTGCAAGCTCTAATGTTGCATCTAACATTTTCATCTTTACTATCTTTAAATCATTTTCTTCATAAATTGATAATACCTTACCAACTAAATTTCTTTGTAATACGTCTGGTTTTAATAGGACTAAAGTTTGTTGTTTTTGCATGTTTCCTCCTGCTGCGCTTATTACTACTAATAATATTATAATTACTAAAATAACATGGTCATTATATATTAAAAGTTATAGCTTTAACAACTGCTTGGCTCTGATATAATACTATTTTACAAGGTTATCATTTAGATTTATATTTTTATAATTCTAATTTATTTAATAAATCAATAAGAGAATACGTTACAAATCTTTAAATACATATCTCTTCTTTAATATAATCAATATTTAATTGAAGTTTTAATTGATAAAACTTCTGATTAATTACATAATCTTTTATAAAATATTTTCTTTTTCCATAAAAATATTTTACTACAAATCATAAGCTTTTAGAGTTTTGATTTATTTTTTTGTAATAAAAAGGAGCTTCGCACTAATTTTTAACGCGATAGCCCACTTTCTATTATTATGGTTTATGAGTTTATACTTTTTATTTACAGACTATTTTATATTAAAGTTACTTTTTATGGTTTACATTTTCTATTTGTTTATTTATATAAATATTGTGTTAAATTTAATGCTTTATGCTATATTTATTTTTAAATTATTTAAAGATAAAACCATATAAACTTATTTAGCTTTAAATAATATTTTATTTTGAAATCTTATAGTTTATCTTTTTAAGCTTCCACCATTAGTAGCTATTACTTCTTTGTACCAATTAAAGCTCTTTTTCTTATATCTTTCAAGAGTACCTGATCCATCATCATTTCTATCTACATAAATGAATCCATATCTCTTTTTAAGTTCAGCAGTTGATGCACTAACTAAGTCAATACATCCCCATGTAGTGTATCCCATAAGTTCAACACCATCTTCAATTGCTTCATAAACTTGAACTAAGTGGTCATTTAAGTAATTTATTCTATAATCATCATTTACAGTTTTATTTCCATTTTCATCTGTAATTAATTCATCAACAGCACCTAATCCGTTTTCAACTATAAATAATGGTTTTTGATATCTGTCATATAATAAATTAAGAATATATCTTAAGCCTTCTGGATCAATTTGCCATCCCCAGTCTGATGCTTCTAAATAAGGATTTGGTACTCCTGCAATTAAGTTACCTTCACCAGCCTTATTCTTTTCTGGGTCAGCTGTTGCACATGAACTCATGTAGTAGCTGAATGAAATGAAATCTACTGTGTTCTTAAGTATTTCTGCATCACCTGGCTCCATTTTGATTTCTATATTGTTTTCCTTGAAGTATCTATTCATATATCTTGGATATTCTCCTCTTGCATGAATATCAGCAAAGAAAAGATTAGCTCTATCTTGTTCCATAGCCTTTAGTACATCACTCGGTCTTGGGCTTAATGGATAGTTCGGTACACCAAGTATCATACATCCAATCTTAAATTCTGGGTTTATTTCATGACCTATTTTAACTGCTAATGCACTTGCTACTAATTCATTGTGCATAGCTTGATATAAGTCCTGCTTGCTTAACTTTTCTTTTGGTGTCCATACTCCTGCACTCATATATGGAAAGTGAAGTGCTGAATTTATTTCATTAAATGTAAGCCAGTATTTAACCTTATCTTTGTATCTTGTATAAATTGTTCTCACATAATTTTCAAAGAATCCAACAAGCTTTCTGTTAGTCCATCCATCATAATTCTTAGCAAGTGCTAAAGGTGTTTCATAGTGTGAAATTGTAACAAGTGGTTCAATTCCATACTTAGCTAATTCATCAAAAACATTATCATAAAATTGTAATCCTTTTTCATTTGGTTCTTTATCATCACCATTTGGGAATATTCTTGACCATGCAATAGATAATCTAAAAGTCTTAAAGCCCATTTCTGCAAATAACTTTATATCTTCTTTGTATCTGTGATAGAAGTCTATTCCTATAAGCTTCATATTATCTTCTGTTGGTTCATCTGTTAATGGTGCTTTTATACCATGTGGCATAATATCTTGAATTGATAATCCCTTACCATCTTCGTTATATGCTCCTTCGAATTGGTTTGCAGCTGTTGCTCCACCCCATAAAAATCCTTCTGGAAATTTAATTGCCATAATTACTCCTCCTAATTTAAGATTATATCTTCACAGCGCTGATCATAAAGTATGTATAATCGTAATAGTTTTATATAAAATTTATAAAAAAATACCTAAGAAATATAGAAAAATAATTTCTAAATCTCTTAGGTATAGCCTGCTTTACCAGTAACAATCCTGTTTTATAAATCTATGATAAGGATATCATATTTTTTTGATAGTGTCAATAATCAACACTTATATTTTAATATCTTAGTTATTATTTATTCTAAGTATACCATCTTATTTAACCGTTATAATAACGCGTTGATAATGTTTTAAGTTTATTTTTCCATTATCTTTTGCTTCAACAACAATGTGAATAGTATCACCAGATTTTGCATCTTCTGGTACTGTGAAAGTAACCTTATTAGTGTCACTTCCTTCTAATTTAATGCTGTCTACAACTTCATTTTCTGCAAGTTTACGAGTAGTATCTAGTAATAGATCTCCAGCATAAGTATCTTCTGTCTCATTCTTTTGACCTTTGTAATCTTCATAAGTATCAGCTTCAGCATAACGCCACCATTTATAAGTTATTTCATCACCATCTGGATCTTTGGCATCAGCAGTTAATGTTATCTTTTCTCCTGCTTTCGCAGTTAAATCAATTCCTTCTTTAACTTTAACTGTTGGAGCATGGTTAGCTTCTTCATAAGTTTTAGCAACACACCAATCTGCTCTTGCAGCAAAATCATTTTGAATATCATCAAACCATCTTGTTAAAGAATATGATGCTTCATATTGATTTGTATATGGATTGTAATCTAGTTCAGTATTTTTCCATAAGTTATCATTAACAACTCCAAAACGAGATCCCCAACCTCCATAAGTTGGATCTTCCATACTTCTTAAACCGTTATCAATTAAGTATAAAAATGATGGAGAATCTCCCTCTGATATAAAGTCATATCTATTATACTCTGAGTTATTTTTAAGATATTCTTCAGTTCCTCTTTGTTCTTCTTCAAGTTCACCTTCTATATAATTTCCATCACCCATTAAAGCATATTTTTCAAGTAATGGTCCATGATTTGCTTTAATATTTTCATACATCCAGTCACCTTGTAATAAAGAGTTCACCTCATCGTTATGATATTTCCAAGCATATGCAAAGTGCCAGAAGTTACTTCTATCATTTATGATTCTAATGTTTGGCCAATTTTTCGCTATATATTCACCATAGCTGTCATCTTGGTCTAAAATTATATAAAGTACAACCTTTTCATTAATCTTCTTTTGAATTTCTTCCCACTTATCTGTATCCTTGTACTCTTCTTCTATAGACTTTAAAGCACGAGCTGTAGTATTAGTTCCACCCCATGTTTGGACATACAGTTCTCTATCATCATCATCTAAGAAAAGTTCTTTTAGGTACTCAGAACCTTCTGTGACTTCATCCATTTCTCCAGCATCTGAGATATTACCAATCTTAGTTATGTTTCTAACATGTTCTGGTTCTGGATAGCCTTCTGCATGTACTGATAAGTTAGGATATACTTCTTCATATGCATCAATAAATTCGTCTACCCACTTAGTTCCAGTCCATCTAAATGGTTCAATCCCTTTTTCTTCATCTCCTGCATAGTGATACATGGAGCTTGTCACAACTATTCCTGCAAGATCAACTTCATTTGCATAAAGCATAAATCTTATTACTGAGTTCATATCATCAACTTCACCATCTGTTGTAATAACAGTACGAGCCTTTGTCTTTTGTATTGTTGATGAAACATTTTGACCTTCTACTTTGTTATTAGTTTCAGGCGCTTTTGCATTATTACATCCTGCAAACATACCAACACATAAAACTGATGCTACAAGCATAGAAAGTAAAGAACATTTTTTGTTTTTCATTTTACTACTCCCCTTATTTTAATATTTTCTTTTGTTAATTTATATTTAATTTATAGAATTCTCCTAGCTGATATCTATATATCAGCTAGAATTCATCATATTATAAATATCAAATTTTAGTGAAATTAATTATCTAGTAGCTTTAAGCAATTCTTCTTTTTCTTTAACATCTCTATCTATAAATGATAAAACATCTTTATAATCATGTGCATTAGTTACAAGAACTGGCGTTATTGTATCATATCCAGCTTTTTTAATAGCTTCTATATCAAACTCTACTAATAAATCACCTTTTTTAACTTTATCTCCTGCTTTTATATGAGCTGTAAAGTGTTCCCCACCAAGCTTAACGGTATCAAGTCCTATATGGATTAATACTTCAACTCCATCATCACTTGTGATTCCAATTGCATGCTTTGTTTCAAATAATGCTGAAACTACTCCATCAACAGGTGCAACTGCTCTTCCTACTGCTGGTATTATTGCAGCACCTTTTCCCATTATTTCTTCTGAAAAAGTAGCATCATCAACTTGCTTTAGTGAAACTGCCTTACCTTCAATCGGAGCACATACTACAGATTCAACTGTTATTTCATTATTATTTTCTATGCTTTCTTCTAAAGTATTATCTTCATTAACTTCTTCCACTATTTCATCTTCTTCGTTTTTAGGATCATCAAAACCTAATATCAATGTTCCTACAAAAGCTATAGCAACTGATATTCCTGCTGTTATTAATGCATTTCTCATATTGCTACCGCCTTCTGGTGCAATAAATTGTACCATTGCTAATGCTGATGGTGTTGCGAATACATAACATTTTAATGCTGTTAATCCTGAGTAAAATCCTCCTACTAGACCTGCAAACATACAAGCATATAAAGGCTTTTTATATTTTAAAGTAACACCATACATTGCTGGTTCAGTAACACCTGCAAGAAATGCTGATATGGCTGCTGAGAAAGATAATTGCTTTAAATCTTTATTCTTTGATTTTATACCAACCGCTAATGCTGAAGCTCCTTGAGCTAAGTTTGATGATAACATTGCTACAAGTAATAAAGCATCATATCCTGGATCGCTAATATTTAGTAAAGCTATAGGTACAAATGCCCAGTGCATACCTGTCATAACTAGTAACGGCATAAGTCCAGCCATTAATGCTAATGCAAGCCATGCAGCTTTGTCATATATAGCATATAATACTGATGATAATATGTTACCACCGAAATATCCTAAAGGACCAACTAAAACAAGTGCTATAGGAAGTGAAATAAGTAAAATAAGTAATGGTCTTAAGAAATTCTTTGTTACAGCTGGAGTAATTCTATCAGCAAATTGTTCTATATATTTCATAATCCATGCCATTATAATTACTGGAATTACTGAATATGTATAACTTGCTGCAGCTACTGGAAGTCCAAATAATGATATTTTTTCGCCACTACCTGCTAATTCAATAAAATCTGGATATAACATAACTCCTACAACTGCACCTAATGTATAAGGATTAATATTAAATTTCTTAGATGACGATATAACTAATAAAAATGGTAAAAAGTAAAATGTTGCATCACCAAGTGCATTTAATATAGTGTAACTTTGGCTTTCAGTTGATAATACGCCAATTGTAGTAAGTATTACAAGTAAAACCTTCACCATACCTGCTCCAACTAAAGCTGGCATAGTTCCTGACATACATCCTGATACTACATCTAAAACTGTTGTAACAATTCCTTTCTTTTCTTTTGTTCCTTCACTGCTACTGCTTGAATCACTGAAAGTTCCAAGTTTTAATATTTCCTTATAACAAGTTCCTACATTGTTTCCTATGATGACTTGATATTGGCCGCCTTTTTTCATGACACCCATAACACCTTTTATTTTTTTAACTTTTTCATCATCAACAATGCTTTCATCTTTTAATACGAATCTAAGTCTAGTCATACAGTGCATAACACTATTAACATTCTTTTCTCCGCCTAATTCTTCTATTATTCTTTTTGCTACTACTGAGTAGTCCATAATACAATCCTCCAATTAAAATAAATTTTAAATTTGATTTTAATGAAGTAAAGCCCATAACCCAGATCTATATTTTATTTAACTAACTTTATATTTTGTGATTACTTTTTATATAAACCTGCTTATGGTAACATTCTTGCATTTAATTAAATATTATTGCGAGCTTTAGGCTATTTAAAGCTACATAAAATTTTATAAAAAATACCTAAGGAACATAGACTGAGCGCTCAAAAATCTATGTTTCTTAGGTATAGCCTGCATTACCAGTAACAATCCTAAACTTATTTAGTTTATTTTTGTTATTCTATTTATATGTACAGCAAGGTACATCTTTTCATCTTCTGTAAGCTTATGATCATATTCTTTTTCAATATATTTTTCTATTTTTTCAACACAATCATATGCCATTTTATATTTTACCTTCATTATTTCACAAAGATTAGTATCTTCATCTTCTATTTCCTTTCCACTAAACATTCTTTGTGCAAAAAACTTTAGATGTGTTATAAATCTTTCATAATGAAGTGAATATTCATCTAATTCTAAATTATAATGATATTTTACTATATTTAAAGTATTTTGTATTATCTTAGTTATGTCTAAAGTTTCATCCATATTACTAGAATTAAGCTCTGCATTAACTATATGTAATGCAATTGATGCAGCTTCATCTTCTGGAAGTTCAACATTAAGCTTTTTCTTAATTATCTGTAATGCTTCTTTACCTATTAAAAATTCATGATTATAAAATCTTTTAATTTCCCAAATAAGAGCATTTTTAAAATTTAGACCTTGCTTTTCTCTCTCTACTGCAAAATTTATATGGTCTGTTAATGAAATATAAATATTTTCATTAAGCTTTTTACCAAGTGAATATTTTGCATAAGAGATTATTTCATTACATACCTGAATGACTTCTAATGGAATTTCTGATAATAAACTCACTAATTTGTTAGTACTATTTGCATCTTCTAAATAATAAACCTTTTCAATTTTATCAGAGTCTATTTCTTCTCCAATTTTCTTTTTGAATCCTAGACCACATCCCATAACAAGGACTTCTTTATCATTTTTGTCAAATGCACGAATTAAATTGTTGTTTATTACCTTGTCTATTTTCATAAGCTATTCTCCCCTAAAATTTCACCTTTTGAATCTCTATATTGTGGTATAAAAAAAGACCACACCACAAAATAATATAATATTTTTTACAAAATACTAAAAATAAAGCGGTAAAGCCTGCATAACCAGTAACAATCCTTTAATATTAATTTCATGATAAGGATATCATAAAAACTTTTTCATGTCAATATATAATCTTTTTATATTTTATCTTTTAATTTAAGAATATGATAATATGCAAACTTACTACACATTTTATATTTACAATTTAATTCTATATAACATGCTAAAATGATACAATACTTAAGAAACTATAATAAACTGAAAAAAAAATAAAGCCGAAAAGAAAGAGGAAAAAATAGATTCTAAGCTTATGCTCATTGCTGAGGACTGCAATGTAAGTATAAATAAAATATTTAGCATTTACAATGCGATTGATAAATATCAAAAAAACACTTTTACACCAAAAGAGATATCTGATATATGCAAAATGTCAATAAGAAGCACTAATAAGCTACTTGCGATTCTAGAAAATCATGGATATACAGAGATAGTAGGCAAAAAATTTTCAAATGGATCAGGAAGACCAACGAGAATTATAAAATTTAAATTTTAAATTGTATTTAACGAAAAATAAAGAAACTATAGGTATTTAAATTTGCTTTAATTAAGAATCATATAAAATTCATTTTTTAAGGCAAAAAGAGAAATATTCAATATAATTTCTTTTTTTTTT
>ERZ781272.474-NODE-474-length-27239-cov-5.231533_pt1 | contig 27239 bp, 24 predicted proteins | sample MGYA00375850_ERZ781272 | MGnify/ENA primary metagenome ERZ781272 (study PRJEB29790, sample SAMN06051246) | human gut metagenome | host: Homo sapiens | place: USA: Cincinnati, Ohio | collected 2013-06-21 | study: EMG produced TPA metagenomics assembly of the Gut...
TATAGTATTTCTTGTTTTCCATTATACTATATCCCGGGCCAAAAGTCTTGTTTTCTGCGTGCTTTATTCAGTTTTCAATGTACAAATATTTCTATGTTAAACACCCTTTAAAGGTGATTCAACCTCATAGTTATGGTTTTTTGACTACTCTAGTTTTCGGACAGTCTCCCCCCTCAATTTTTGAGCCTTGCTTTATTTTTCATGAAAATCCCTCTTTATTCCGTGTTCTGTGCCCGTTTCTATCTGCGGACCCGACGCACCCGTTCTCATGGCTGCTCCAAAATTTCTCTTAATCTTGCCATTCCTCTTTTCAGCCTGGATTTTGCCGTGGGCAGAGGCACCCCCACGATTCCGGCAATTTCACGCACCCTGAAATCGCAGTAAAAACGCAGAACGATAATTTCTCTCTGTTCTTCACTTAAAAGCTTCAGCGCATCCTGCACTACCTTCGCAGTCTCTACCGTTTCCATACAGCTCTTTGGCTCAGGTATGGACAAAATACTTTCCGAATCCGGCAGCTCCGAAGGTTTCGTGCGGAAATAATCATGACATACATTCCTTGCAATGGAAAAAAGCCAGCCTCTGAATTTTTTCCGTTCCGTATATCTATGTATATATCTTGTCAGCTTCAGAAAGGTTTCCTGCGTACAGTCGTAAGCTGCTTCCGCATCTCCGATCTTATAGCGGCAGAAACAATAGACATCATCATAATATCTTCGAATCAGTACTTCCAGCATCCCGTCCCAGCCCTGCTGCACCCGGTCAATGATTTCCTCATCTGTAAGGCCTTCCGCCTGCACGCTTCCACCTCCTTCATAAGACGTTTTTCATCCGGCCCCTCGGGTAACGGCCCCCGGCTTTTTACGTCTTCATATACTATAACGCCCTGCAACTGAAAAAGGATTCTCCCTTTCGGGAAAATCCTTTTCGGAGGAATCCTTTTCATTATCCACTGTATAATGCTGCCGTCTCCGGCATCAATTGTCAAAAGAAGTATTCTGCATCCCCGGTTCTTCCTGGTCTGCCGCCTCTTCAGCAGCAGAGTCCGAATCTTTCACATCAGCAGCCTGCACTTCCTCCTGCACCTCATCCGCAGTATTCGATGGCGTTCCCTTCCATTCCTCATAAACAGGCTTTTGCAGTTCCTCTTTCGTCTCTGCTTCCGCTTCGCCGGCAAGCTTCTGAATTTCCTTTAAGCCCTTTTTCAGCAGAATCATGAATACCATATCCAAAATACCGTTACACAGCAAAACCCATCCGGCAAAAATAATGGTATATTTTATAACTGAGAAAGGATTCACCACCAGAGTGATGCCAAGTCCGATAAAGAGCAGGCTGCCAAGCAGCAGCAGCTTCCACTCTCCCCGTTTTCTTTTTTTCAGCTTCCGGCAGCCCTGCAGGGACCAAATACTGTCAATCAAAATAAAAGCACCTAACAGAATCGGAAGAATCTTAATCACGATCTGAGGATTAAAAAACAGAAATCCTCCCAGCACAAGCAGGATAGACCCCGAAAACAAATCCAAAAGTGTGGCATTTGCCTTCTCCATAAGATAAATCATCACATGATAAAGCCCCGCTGCAATCAATACAATCCCAAAAACAACCTTACAAATGATATACACTGTTTTCACAGGCATAAAAATCAAACAAAGTCCCAAAAGTATATAAATGACAGAGGTTGCGATCTGCCCTTTTAATATTTTTGCTATCCGTTCGCCCATTTTCTCCTCCTCCCATCCTGCGGTTATATGATTCTTTTCCTGTTTTTCAATCCCTTTTCCGATAGTATATCGCTTTTTCTTTCTTTCGTCCATAATAATTTCCCGTTTTCAGACACTCCGCATCATTTGTCCAAAACAAAATCTGCCGCTGCCCTCCAAACCTCCCGGTTCCGGCGATAAATATCCGGAAATTCCTCCATAGGCAAGGGGCAGACCGAAACGCCCGTCTCAATCGTAACCGAAGGGATTTTGCACTTCAAAACAAAATAATCGCTTAAGCCTGCCGCATCCGCACGTTCCTTTATCGTAGAGCGAAGCTCGTAACCGGTAACTGCCGCTATCGCTTCTGCCAGCCTCCTGTCTGCCTCCAACAGCGCACCCTTACTTCCGTAGTCCCAGTAGATCAGATTACCGGAGGAATGATAAGAAATGCATGCACGAAACGGATACCTTTTTTGAAGGCGCAAAACCGCCTGTACCTCCGGCTCCTGTCCGGGAAATTCCCCTTTATATCCTTCACCGCACGGTTCCTCTGCCCCCTGATACTCCTCCCAGCCGGCATCGAAATTCCGGTTCAGGTCCACGCCCCTTGCATTTGCTTTCCAGAAACGAAACCCCGGTATCTGGCTGCGTGCTACTCCATCCGGATTTACCATAGGAATGACATGGAAGCAGCATTCCCGCCAAAGCCTTAACCCGCCGCCTGTTTTTCCTGCACACGCTGTCTGATCAGAAGCCTTAAGATAATCCTCCATCTGACGCATAACAAGAGCAGAATTCAGATATTCTCTTCCGTGAATTGCCGCATGAATCAGCAAATGATAAGGTGCCTCCCGGTTTCCAAGAAGCACCTCTATAATCTCACGCTTTTGTGCAGTCAGCCCCAGAACATTTTTTTGAAATGTCCCCGGATATTTCTTTTCAAATTTTGAAAGTTCGCTCTGCATCTGTTCATAGGAATAAAAAAATGGCTGCATTGCAGAAATCCCCATTCTGAATTCCGGCCTTTCTTCAGTTTATTCTGCAGGGACAAATTTCAGTACTGCCGTATTTGCATACTCACACGGTCCGGGCCGCATCCTTCTTTTGTCCGTTATTCTCAGTCCGCGTTCCTTCTTTTGTCTCTTATTCTCAGTCCGCGTTCCTTCTTCTGTCCCTTATTCTCAGTCCGCGTTCCTTCTTCTGTCTCTTATTATGAGAAACAGGAAAATACTGCAGCCGATCACAGACAGCAAAATACCGTGCTCTAAGAACGGAGTCCGGTATACCATTTTGATATCATGATGCCCGGCTTCCAGCTCAAAGCCCATAAAAGCGGTATTGACCTTCTGTATTTCCGTCTCCTCTCCATCCACATAGGCAGTCCAGCCCTTGCTGTACGGAACAGAAATACAGAGCAGCTTTTGCTCATCCAGCTCAATATCACCGACAATGTAGTTTCCATCTACAGCCGCATTCTCCAGTACATTCTCTCTGCGCGCCTTAACAAAGGTATCAATGCCGTCCAACGGCTGTGTTACAATGGATAAATTATCAAAGGTATATCTTCCGGGTTTTTCCAGGGTTATGGTGATTTTTCCATCCTCTGTACGGTTTTCTCCGAGATTCAGCAAAAAATCATGGCGTCCGCAGTAATAATTGTCCTTTGCATTGCGCACATTCGCATACTTATGAATGCTCCCGTACGACACTTTTAAAAGGGAGTCCGACAGCGCCTCCAGATATTGGTCTGCCTGCTTAAGACTTTGTTTTTCCTCACTGCTCATCGCTTCCAGCTCAGCCTCAGAATACCTTTCGCTTTTGGTGATTCCGTCATAATGAACATTCTTAAGAAGCAGATAAGCTTCCCCCTTTGAAAGCTCCGGCACCGTCAATGTTACAACACTGTTCTTCTCTGTGACATACCATTCATTCTCTTTGGTGACTGTAACGTTCTCTCCGGGCTCCAGGTCATATTCCGCTTCCTGATCTGTAAATACAGGCTTACATTCCGGAAGCCGGCTTTCCTCCACAACGGCCCCCTGCAAAAGCGCCTGCTGCTTTTCCAATGCAGTCATTTTCTCATATGCTTCTCTGGTAATTACGGAATCATACGTATAACCCAGGGGCAGGGTATCCTCATTCATATAAACATTAGAATCCACTGTTTCCGCAGCCTTTTTATCAAATATAGAAGGAACATAGCTCTCCTTGTTCTTCTGGACGCCAAAATATTTTACGGAAAACAGCAGCTCCAGAAACGTACGCTCATCCAGGCCATCAAACTGCTGCTCCATGGAATTTTCTTTCCACATTTCTCTGAAAAACTCACTGACCACAGGGTTCGGCAGGCTGTAATAGCACTGCACGCCATTCAAGCCATAATGCAGAGATGCATTCCGGGTACCGAGAGGATTCCTCTCGTCGTATCTCCAGAAAGAATCATCCAAAATACCTGCGACTGCATTTTCCGTCTGACTGCTTTCGACGGACTGAAGCACCTTCCCCCAATCAGCATACATATCCGCATCCAGATATCCCGGTGCAAACTGCCCATACAGGCTTACGCTTAAATTGGCCGCTATGCAAGCCCCTGCCAGCAGATGCCAAAGCACCTCTGATTGAATAATCATGCGGCAGGACAATATCATGACAAAGACAACTGCGAGAAAAAGAACCGCAACCGTGTTGCTCATCCTCTCCCTGGGTATGATATAGGACAGCAGAATATAAACAATTGCAACCGCCGCAAATTTTAATTTTTCTTTCTTCCCCAGCTCCCGGAAAACGGGATATTCCACAACAAATATATAGGCCATCAGCATAGCAAATGCCCAGGTCCATCTATTCGCGGGATACGAAAATCCATTCATCATATGCGCGGCAGCCGGAAGCATGCAGAACAGGAGCAATAACACCAGCCCGCCCAAAAGTGCCTTCTCTTCTTTCTTTTTCTTCCTGGAAATGAGAAGAAGCGCGGCCATAACCGCAAACGCGGCAAAGCCCAGCCGGATCCAGTAAGGTCCTTCCTGAGCCCCTGAATTCACATATCCCAGGAAATTCCGATAATAGCTTTCTTTATAGAGAAGCGGTATATCATTGGATACGCCGGAACGTTCCGATCCGAAAAATGTTGCCAGCACAGGAAACAGAACCGGCATTGCAAGCAAAACACCTGTCATAAAATATCCAAGGAATTTAAAAAACCAGGAAAACACATTTTTTACGCTTCGCTTATCAATGACCACAAAATACCGGAATGCAGCATAAAGAAACATAAAAATACACAGCATATAAAAGAAATAAAAATTGCTCAAGGCTGCGATTGACGTCATTCCCATAAACAAGTACGGCTTTTCTTTTTTATAAATCTTATCAATCCCTAATAACAAAAGCGGAAGATAGATCATCGGATTGATAAAATACGGATGCTTCACCGCTGCATATGTTTGATAATTTGCAAAAATATAAATCAGGCTTCCAAACAGAACCGCCATTCTTCCGTGCTTATGATAAAAACAATATACGGAAAAAGAGATTCCGGACAGATAGCAGCGCAGCAAAATCAGTCCCACATATAAATATTCCGTGTAACGCACGGGTACAAACACCGAAAGCAGATTCAGCGGATCACCGATCGTATAATAGTGAAATGTGGTAAGAATATCTCCCCCTGCGCCGATACTGAAGTTCCACATCGGAACGGACAGCTTATGTTCTGCAAAGAGATGCTGAAACATCTCTCTCAGATACTCACCATAATATGCCAGCACATTCCAATGCTGTGTAAACCCATCATATTTCCAAAGAAAAGTTTTTCCGGATGCCCGAAGGAGAAGCACCCAGAAGGCGATCAAACAGCCGGAGCTCAATGTATATGCCAGAATAAATATGGTCTTTTTGTATTTGCATGCACGAAGTCTCTCATATATATTCACTTGCTCTTCCTCCCGATTATTTAAGAACATATGGAATCGCAAGCTGTTCAAGTTATTTATTGCGGTTCCTTATATGTTCCTGAATCACAAAATGCCATAAAAATTATACAGCACTTGCCGGGAGTTATCAACAGCTTTCCCGCAGTGACTTTACCATTCACACAATTCTCTATCACACAATTCCAAAGCAGATGCTATTACCTGATCCATATCATAATATTTATATTCGCCAAGTCTTCCACCGAAAATGACATTTTCCTCAGCATCCGCAAGCTTCTTATATTCAGCATACAGCTTCCCGTTTTTTTCGTCGTTCACCGGATAGTATGGCTCATCTCCCGGTTTCCATTCAGAAGAATATTCGCGGCTGATGACTGTCTTCGGAAGCTCATCTCCATTCTCATCCCTGCCGAACTCAAACCACTTGTGTTCAATAATTCTGGTAAAGGGTGTCTCACGATCTGTGTAGTTCACTGCTGCATTCCCCTGAAAGTTCGGCATATCCAACACCTGGTTCTCGAATCGGACGGATCTATATTCAAGACTGCCAAGCGCATAGTCAAAGTATGCGTCGATAGCGCCAGTATAAATGACCTTTTCAGCCATTGCATCATATGCTTCTTTGTTCTTAAGATAATCTGCACCAAGCCTTACCTCAATGCCTTCAAGAATATTCGCAACCATCTTTGTATAGCCGCCGACCGGAATCCCCTGATACAAAGCGTTGAAATAATTGTTGTCAAATGTAAGGCGTACCGGCAGCCTTCTTATGATAAATGCAGGAAGCTCTTTGCAATCACGCCCCCACTGCTTCTCAGTGTAGCCCTTAACAAGCTTTTCATAAATATCCCGGCCAACAAGAGAAATTGCCTGCTCTTCCAGATTTTGGGGCTCACCTGTAATCTCCTTCTTCTGCTCTTCTATTTTTGCTGCTGCCTCTTCCGGAGTTACAACACCCCACATCTTATTGAACGTATACATATTGAACGGCATGGAATACAGCTCACCCCTATAATTTGCTACCGGTGAATTGGTGAAACGGTTGAATGCGGCAAACTGCGTAATATAATTCCACACCTTTGTATCATTGGTGTGAAAAATATGCGCTCCATATTTATGGACATTGATACCTTCCATCTTTTCTGTATAAATATTACCTCCAATATTTGGTCTTTTATCAATTACAAACACAGATCTGCCGGCTGCTTTTGCTTCATGTGCAAAAACCGCGCCGTATAGACCAGTACCTACTACTAAATAATCGTATTTCATTTGTATGTTTTCCTTTCTGACTTTTACTTGTGAACTTAATTTGATATTATCTCATTTTGACCTGTGCAATTTTTCTTACTCCCACTAGCACAACCTCATTTTTAAGAAATAACAGAGCCGCAAAATACGATAGAACAGCAGTGGAAACAAGCAGTAAAAATCCGATAAATGACAATGGCAATATTAATTTGAGCGCCTCCACCAATAGCACCATCACAATCAGCGCCGCTGCTTCACTTAACCAAAAGTGCCTTGTTATCTTCAATTTATATTGCTTTACTGCTGCTATAACCTGAATGATCATAACACTTAATTCAGCAATTACTGATGCAATCGCAGCGCCGTTTTGGTCAAAAAACGGAATCAAAATCCAATTCAAGCTAAAGTTAATAATTATTCCAACTATTATTGACAGCAGAATTACCTTTTCTTTCCCCAATGCAATCAAAATTATCTGTCCAAGGAAATAGGCAATCGAAAAAATCATCACTAACGGGCTCAAAATTCTCAATGTAAGACCCACTGCCTCAAAAGCCGGGCCAAACAGCACATATACGATATAATCAGAAGCCGTCATAAGTCCGACTGCACTTGGAAGTCCCAACAAAACAATAAATTTTGTTCCCTGGCTCAACAGCTTATTTAAATTTGTTTTATCCCCCAACTTTATGTAGAGGCTAATCTTAGGACAGAATGTAGCCACCGCAGCAATTGCCAGAGAATAAACCATGCGAACGATCTTTACAGCATTTGAATAGTATCCCACTGAAATCTCTCCATGAAAGAATTCAATCATCACCGTATCTAATATCGTATGAATTTCTGTCGCAATAGACGATGCCAGCAAAATAAATACCGGTTTCAGGTGCTGGCGTATATTTAATTTATATCTGTCGATTTTTATATAACGGACTGCTCTAAAGGTATTCAATATATAGTTTCCCGCAATTGCAATGCAGAGAATAAGCGCATATTTTACATAATCCTCCGGCTTTTTAACAAATACAAGAATCAAGCCAAATGAGATAATTTTTACAATGACACTGCGTGTTGCAATATAGCTGTATTCCTCAATCCCCTGATAAAACCAATCAATATTGCAGATGTTTAATATCAGAGCAATTCCCATTACATTAAACAGAAGTTTCTTGTCTGAAAAGTATGGTAAATGATTAACCAAAAGATAATATGCAAGGATACATACAGAAGTAGAAATAAAGTTTATTGTAAATAATTCACAAAAAGCTTTACTTCTGCCCTCAGGAGAGCTTTGATTCTGTCCTATTGTCTTCACACCATAGCTTGGCAGCCCCAAATATGCAAAAGTCACAAAATATGTTACGATTGCATTTGCATAGGCTACCAAACCCACACTCTGAGGCATTAATACCCTTGCCGTATATGCTGTAGTAATCAACGGAAACAGCGTAATAAAGCCCCTGTATACCATATTAAATAATGAGTTTCTAGCTATTTTTTTGTCCATTTAAGTTCCTTCTTTTCAGTTAATACCATATGACATCATACCGCCCATAACAAATTTGTATTGCTGCTATATCGCATCCGATTTTTCACCCGATACCGCATATATAACACCTATCAAAGCAAAAAAAGGCTTAAAGGTATTCAGATGATCCGCATACCACAAGGATATCATGTAGCATAAAAATCCGCCAAGCATCGCTCTATAGAATCCACCTTTCTTCCCACGCACCCGTCTTAAGCAATGCACCATGGGCGTAATAATAAGCATTACAAAAGTCAATAATCCTGGTATTGCATAACAAACGTAAAGGTTAATATAGCAATTGTCGATTGATTGCACACTCACCATACGGCCATACGCTTCCGAGTAAAAATATTCCTCATAGCCGCTGTTTAATCCTCTGCCCAACCATGGGCTGAGTATATGAGACTGGGTAAAAACAGACGGAAGTACTGCTCTGTACATATCACTGTTAATGATGGAGGAGCTTCCCCCAAACTGCAAAGCATAATCCGTTTCAAATATTACATCTATAACCTGTGCAAACTGCAGACAGACATATTGCACGATCGACGTATCATAAAAAACAATTCCAAATAAAAATAATACGCTTCCAACCTTTAAACACGAAGAAACTGTCTTGATATTTCCAGTCATATCCCCTGATAAAACAAATAAAACAACAAGCTCCAAAAACATAATGCCGAGAGTTGACCTGGAACCTGTTAAAAACATATTCACTGCCAATAATAAAATCAACCATTTGTTCTTCCAAATGCTGATTTTCTTACTCTTTATATCATAGGATACCACTGCAATTAACAACAGAAGATACATCCCATAGCCTATCGGATGAGAACACATAGCACCTATGCGGTAGGCGCCCCCTCGCCATGAGCCGCCGCCGTTTATGTAACTGATCGTATGAAGCAATCTATATGGATTCTGCCTTACAAGCCCTTCTGCAATACCTAGGCAGCCAATCAGCCATACCATTTTCCGGAAATAATCAAAAAAGAGTTCCGGCCTAATAATATAACGGATAATATACATAATGATATATAGTACCATAACATAATCTGCCACTGGGCTGATTAATGATTTGATATCATTTCGCATAAAGGATGTATAAATAATAACAAACAGATATAATATAACCAAAGGCGTTATCGGACAGGTCATTGCCGCAGTGATAAACTGATATCTATGTTTGCCACTCCTGAAAATAATGATAAGCCACACCAACATCAGAGCTCTTTGCGCTGTTAATGCAAAACCACCGATAGAAATGCCAAAATACTGTGGCAGCATGAATACCGCAATAATGTACAAGTAGGAATAATTAATTAGACTTACTTTAAATGGATTTGGTATCTGAAACTGGGGAATCCTAATTCTCATTACATCTCTTCCTTTTAATCACCAATAATAATAAACCCTATATACTTAATTCCAACCAAAACAGACGGTTTTGAATACACCGGATACATGTGATGCAGCACAATAAAACTTAGCTATGCTGATTCTGTTTTCTGCTTAATGCCACATACAGGTCCACAAGATAGGATTTTGGTGTTTGGTAATATTGCAGATAACAAATTAATGAAAATAGTTTGATCAACTTACCGTTTTTCAGTAAATCCAGTCGTTTTTTCATCATTGCAATATGAGCCTTTATCAGGCTTTTTGAGGGTTCATCTGCAGCATAATCGTCCAACATCCGCAACATCTGCAAATTTGCATTTTGCATATTGGCAAACAGAATAACTCTCTTTGTTTTCGTATGGTATTTTCCAAAGGTTGCCGTATTATTATCATGCAGCCTGTGCTTTACTAAATTTTTATGCCATAAATAACATCCGTCCGCACATTGCCCCAGCCTCCACATTCGATCATCCTGTGCCCATCCGTCAAACCAATACTTCTGTATATTGCAGAGAAATTCCTTTTTTACACACATACAGCAGCCTAACGCACGCAAATATACGCTTTTTTTTGATAGCTCTATCTTTTCTATACTTCCAGCATCTTTCATCTGAGCCAGAACTTTTGGGGGTGCGGCCGGTGCGCCCCCGTTATCTGCAAATACTTCATAATCCGTGCATAGGACCTGACAATCGGCATATTCTTCTATCTTTTTTATCATCAGTTCAATTTTATTATCAACCCATAAATCATCCTGGTCTGCAAAAAAAATAAACTCTCCCTGCGCCATATCGGCTGCTTTATGAAAGTTCCCTGCATATCCCAGATTAAAATCATTTTGAATTATCTTCCATGAATTCTGCAAACCATATTGCTCTATGTATTCCACAACTAACCGGACAGTTGTATCTGTTGAACAATCATCACAAATTATAACCTCATCCGGCGTAATAGTCTGCAATCTGATGGTATCTAACTGCTCAATAATATATTTTTCACCATTATAAGTTGCCATAACTACAGAAGCTTTCATGAATACTTCCTTTCCATTTTACCTTTTATAAAAATCATCCAACTATAAAATCCGACTGTTGTTTTACCAAAGCTTTTTATATATATATTCAATGCATTCATCTGCTTGAAATAGACATTTTTTCGATAATTTGGAAATCTGCTTTTCAAATACTCGGTTGTTCTTTCTATAAGAATTTTTCTTTGTTTACAATCATTAATTTTACATATTCTCTGCATAGAACTACATAATAACACTTTAACACAAAAATAAGTTAGCTCTTCCTGATATTCATTCCAAAATCTATGCTCTCGATAAAACTCAAGCACATGATCAATTACCGGGAATATATGTGCAGCCTTTTCCGGAAGAAATGTTGCTGTAGTAGAATTTTTATGTCTGACACGAAATGCCAAAGGCTCCTCTATTATAACAATGCTTTTTATATAGGGAATCAGTTCCAAATAAAAAGCTGTATCCTCATATATTTTTCCCTCAGGAAATTTTACTTGAGAAATTTGCAAAATTTCTCTTTTATATAAATGTATAAAAGGACTTACTAACGCTCCGAAAAACAGGTCTTTTGTGCCTTTTGCAATCTTTGACGCTACATAATGCTCTAGTTCAAGTTCTTTTCCAGCATCTAATGTAGTATCCGTATATCCACAGGCTACATAATCAGCATTCTCTTTAATTGCACCAAAGTACATTTTTTCAAACATACACTCTTTCACAAAATCATCAGAATCCAAAAAGCCAACATACTCTCCTTTACATATTTCCAATGCACGGTTACGTGCCGCCGCCTGTCCGGAATTTTTTTGAGACAAATGTACGAACTTTTTCGGATATTTTTTACAATAGCTTTCTATGATCTCAGGGGATGAATCTGTCGAGCCATCATCCACTACAACAATCTCTATTTCTTCCATTGTTTGTCTTACCAGGGAGTCCAAACATCGTTTTAAATATTTTTCAGTATTATATACAGGAACTATTATACTCACCAGTGCCATTTTTTTATCCTTTCAATATTCAATTATTATCTTTCCCAGTCAATATCCTTTTTCAAAATAAGATTATTACTTATAACAGTGTTTTCATCTCTCAATTCATGTGTTATTAAACTTCCTGCTGCAACAACCGAATTGTTAGGTATTACACTTCCCTTCAACACTTTAGTATTACATCCAATCCATACATGATTTCCTACTGCTATACTTTTGGGTTGATTTACGACAGTATCTCCATCTTTATTAAATATTTTATGAAAATCATTGTCCATAAATAAAGTATCCCATGAAATCAAAACATCGTCTCCAAAACTAATTTTCTTCTCACAAATAATATTGCATTTTGCCGTTGTCGTAAAATCATTCCCAAAATAAAGTTCCCCACTGTTTGCAATTCTTGTCCCTTGTCCCAGAACCACTTTTCCTTTTACATATATATTTCCTGAATTATGCCAAATACTTCTTTCATAACGCTGATCAAAAATTGCCACATGTGTAAATCCTATTTTTATACATCCTGTGTATATCTTTGCGCCATCATACTGGATTACTCCCTTTAATTCTGTTATTTTCAGACTTCTGGAAGCAATAATATAAGCATGTAATACCCCTTTCCAGCCAAAATAATATAAATTCATGCGAACTGTATTTAAAATACCGATTTGAAAAATCTTTCGAAACATACTTATCCTCTATTTTCCATACACGAAATTATCAAATCCACTATCCTTTGATTATTGGAAACAAACTTTGCAGGAGTAAAATCCGGAATTTTTTGAATGCAAGCAATCAACTCTTTTTTATTATGCGCTACCAGTGCATATTTGCTTTTTTCAAAAAGTTCACAAAGCTCCAGTTGGTGATTATCCAGATGCTCGTTATATTTTGCCAGTCTTGGAAAAATAATAACCTTTTTTCCCTCTTTTACGGCAGATACAACTGTTCCGGTTCCTGCATGGGATATTACAAACTCTGATTTACTAACAAGCTTTTTAAATTCCTCAGCACTTAAAAAATCAAATGCCTTATAATTTCTAGGTACGTAATCGTTAAATCCACACTGTGCAATTATCTCATTGCCCTCCAAAATCCCCTCATCACATAGTTCATCAACGATTTTAAATATCCTTTCGAATTTAAACTCTACCACGCCGCCAACAGTAACCAATATCAATAAATACACCCCCCATAAACTGCTTTTGGGTAATATTTCAAAAGCTCCTCCCACTGTACTATAAATAAGTCGGCAATTTTATAAATTAATTTGCCGGACTTATTCACAGTGCTCATTCTTGCATAACTTTCAATATAAATAACTTTTTTCCTGAACAATTTGCAAATAATGCACATGGGAATCGCAATAGCCGCACCTGTGGTAATAACCACATCAGGACGTTCTTTCACAAAGATTCTGCTTTGCTGTAAAAACATCTTACATATACTAAATATTTTACTTAATTTAGAACCTCTGTTTAAATCGTCAACCAAATATTTTTTTTCTTTGATTGCCATTGTAGCTTTTGTAGGTGATGTCACAAAAAAGCAATTATATCTATTAATTATTTCCTTTAACTGTTTAATCTGCTCCAAATGACCTCCGCCTGAAGAAATCAAACATATTTTATGCATAAATCAAACTACCTCATTTATAAAATTTTAAAAGCTTCCTTCGTACTTCCTGTTTAAAAATTTTGCTTCCAAAAATGCTGAGCCCTTTTTTATCCAATTAATTCTTTCAATATGTATACATGGAATTTCGCACACTTTTTCTTTTACAATATTAGACGTTTCCATTTGATATAAAAGCCAGGCATTAAATAATATTTCACTTACTCTGCCGTAAAATCTTCCCTGAAATTTTGACAACTCCGGCATATTAATTCTTTTTTCCAATTCAAAAAGTATATCAAAAAGCCACTCACAATAAGCATCCGAAAGATTTTTTTTCATAATAAACATATTAAACATATATCCATTTGTCTGTTTCAAAACTCTTTTATACATTTCAACATATTCCGGATACTTCTCCTGAATGATCAGCATAGTCTCATCAAGGTGGCAGGCATAGTGCGTATGCTTATAATGGGAATATAAGGATTCAATATAATACTGTCTTTTGCGGGGAATAATTACATCATATTTTTCACATAGCTGCCCCGCCTCTTTATCACTGAGAACTAATTTCATCTTATCTTTACCATAATTCATAAAAAATTTTTTTCTGGTAAAATACCTTCTGTAATGAACCAGCCCCAGATAATCAGCAGCAAGATTTTTCCAGCCCCAATACAAACCGGACAACTCGCAGAATGAATCATTTTTTTTTGAAATATTATCCCCTGAATTATCTTTCGTATAACCCAGCGCTTCCTTTCCCTCTGCTCCCACATGTAAAGGAATATATATTTTTCCTTCCGGCATCTGATACTTTTTGTGTGTTGCTACTAATATTTTAATATTCATTTTTCACTCCAAACAGACATTAATCTCTCCGAAAAATATCTCTTGTATATACTTTTTCAGATACATCTTCCAACTCCGCACTATATCGATTTGCAATAATGGCATGACACTGTTCCTTGAATTTTTTCAGGTCATTCACCACTCTGCTCCCAAAGAATGTGCCTCCATCCTCCAAAGCCGGTTCGTAAACTATAACTGCTGCACCCTTCGCCTTAATCCGTTTCATAACACCCTGGATACTGCTTTGACGGAAATTGTCACTATTGGCCTTCATTGCCAGACGGTATACCCCAATTACACAGAACCTTTCATCAGCTTTGCTGTAATCACCACGATTATAATAATCATAATATCCCGCCATTTTAAGAACTCTGTCGGCAATATAATCTTTTCGTGTACGATTAGACTCCACAATGGCTTCTACCAGATTCTCCGGCACATCCCGGTAATTCGCAAGAAGTTGTTTTGTATCTTTTGGAAGACAATAGCCGCCATATCCAAAGGAGGGATTATTATAATGGTTTCCAATCCTCGGGTCCAGGCAAACTCCCCGGATAATCTCCTGTGTTTTTAAGCCCTTCATCTCCGCATAGGTATCCAATTCATTAAAATAGGAAACACGCAACGCAAGATACGTATTTGCAAATAATTTCACTGCCTCTGCTTCCGTAAACCCCATATACAGAGTATCTATATTTTCTTTCTCAGCCCCTTGCTGCAAAAGCGCTCCAAATGTATGGGCACGCTCCGTAAGAACGTCGTCTTCAAAGTCTGTTCCTACTATGATTCGCGATGGATAAAGATTATCATAAAGAGCTTTCCCTTCCCGCAAAAATTCAGGGCTGAATATAATTTTGCTGTTATAATATTTTTCTCTCACACTGGCTGTATACCCCACAGGAACCGTTGACTTGATAATAATCACGGACTCCGGATTTGTCTTTATCACAAGCTCTATAACTGCTTCCACGCTGCTTGTATCAAAGCAATTTTTTTCAGAATCGTAATTGGTGGGTGTCGATACAATCACAAAATCTGCTCCACAATAGGCTTCTTCTCCATCAAGTGTTGCCTTCAGGTCCAACTTGCCTGAGGACAGTATCTCCTGAATTTCCTTATCTGCTATCGGAGAAATCCCCCGGTTAATCTTCTCAACCTTCTCCTTTACAACATCCACTGCCCTTACCTGATTATGCCTTGCCAGTAAGCATGCCAGAGAAAGTCCCACATAGCCGGTTCCTGCAACTGCTATCTTATATTTCTTCATAAAATATTCACCTCATATTGTATATATTATCTAATAAGAAATCCCTTCAGATTTTTCAAATGAAATGATTTCCTATTGGATAAATCCCGGCCAGTTGCTCCCCCGCAACCGCCGGAATCTTTTTCTCCTTTCAAATTTACTCCCATTTCTTACGGAGCAATTACATCTGTATCAACCTCCGTCTCTTCTTCCGGAAGCTCTTTGTAAACCAGTGCAACCGGAGATGCAGAATGGAAGGATGTTTTCATCTGATTTTCACTTACCTTTTCCCCTTCAAGCAGCTCCCACTGATGCTCCCCACAGTAATGAAGTACGTCCACCTGAATGCCATCCGTCATATTGTTTGCGGTAAAGGTTACTTCAACAGGATGCTCGTCTGTAACCTCAACTCCCTCCTCAAACCTCAGCTCCATCACCGGAGAAAGGAATTTATAAAGTCTCAAATCTACATCCCCGTCTATAAGTTCAGCCACCTTATAAAGGGGAATCTTCGGCATATCTTCTTCGCCAAACACTGCCGCAAAAGCATCGTATACAGTCGTATCCCTCGGCGCATCATTCAGACTGTCCACAACCCTCTGCACAGCCTCCTCATATAAATTTGCCACTTCCTTTGTCAGGGCTGCGCCTACGATCTCTAATTCTGCATCGATACCTCCGACTTTCTTCATTTCAAAGCCGGATGCCGCTCCGCTGCCTGTTGTCCCTGCCGTCACATTATTCGTATCCACTGCCCCGGTAATACTTCCGGATGCCATAACGCTCACGCTCATGGATACCACGGTCACTGCTGCCAATACACCTGCCAATACTTTTTTGAATTTCATTTCTTTTTCCTCCATAATAATGATAGATACATCTAATTGTTACCTGTTTGATATGAATCTGATAAATTACGTGACCTTCTCCTGCAAATATGCCTGTACCAGATAACGGAACTCTTCACCTGCATAGTCATGCGTTGACAAAGTAAGAAACTGGTCGTCCGTATCAACCTCTGCTTCCCGGTCTACTGCTGCATTCATTTCCCGCCGACTTAAAATATCCTTAATAAATGCCCTGACATTGCCTTCATGAGCTCCCTGATTAAAACGCATGAGCAGATGCCGGTTATCCGACCGGTAAGCCGCAAATATCCGATACTGCAGCACACTGTCCGGTGTAAAAATGTATACAATGGAATGCTCCTCCAGAAACTGCCGGTCCCGGTACCGGAACAATCCTTCGAATTGAGAGCTGCCCTCCGTATTAGCTCCGTAAAGAACGGTAAGAGAATCTGAAAAATCCATATGGTTCAGGCTTTCCGAAAAAACAGCGCCGGATTTTTCTTCCCTGCCTCCCGCATCATGATTCTGATAATAAGTATCGTCTGTTGCATGTTGAAGCACAGGAGCATCTACAACCCCCGGAATGGTAATCCAGGCATAAATATCCGGATTTCCCTTTTGGAGCCTTTCAAAATCCACCGGGACTTCCAGCTTTCCGTCCCCATTGTACATGGATGACACATCTCCTGACTGACGGATTCGTGCATAGTTTTCGGTGCATTCCAAATACACCTGCTCATCCTTTGCTTCCTGATACAACCGCCAGGCACAATTGCCTGCCACAGCAGCAGCCAGAGCAATTGCCGCTCCGCCCACTGCCAGAATCATTTTTTTCATAAAATGCTATTCCTCCGTCGTCACCCGGATATAAAAAGTATCCAGAATCAACTGGTAAAGCGCATCGTCATCCACAATATACTCGTCGTATACCGCTCCCTGTGCTGCCTTTCCCCGCAGAGAAATCAGATTATCCCTCTGAAAAGACATACTCAGTGCCTGCGTCACAAGATATACAGCCTTATCCAGACTTAAATCCGTGACCATTTGACCGGAAAGCTCCTGATATAACGCGGCCGGCAGCATATAGTCCTTCTGCACAGCCGACACGGCCTGCCGGAAAAAGCTTTCCAGATAAATCCTCTGCCGGTTCATACGCAGTGTGTTACTGTCATGAATGGAGGTATTTCTCCATTTTGTAAAATAAAATGCACTTTGCCCTTTCAATGTTACGGTCGCCCCCTCTGTGAGCTGAGAATCCACCGTGCTCAAATCCTCCGGAACCGTCACCGTAACACCGCCAACGGCGTCATTGATTTTTGCAATCGATGCCATATGGAAGGCCGCATACCCATTAATGGGAATTCCATAAAACAGCTTGGAAACCGCATCCACCATGTACTGGCAACTGATCTCTTTACCGTCACCGAAAGCATACGCCAGGCCCAAATGGTTTTTCTCCTCTCCCAGGTAGTTTCCTCTGGCATCATAAATCGGTATCTCCGTCATTGCGTCACGGGAAATGGCAATCACTTTAATCTTCTTTGATTCTAAATTCATCGTCACAAGAAAAATGGTATCCGCCTGTCCGCTTTCCCCCGATATCCCCGTAAACTGCTGGATTTCTTCACTTCTCTGATCAATTCCCATGCAGAGAATCGTAATCATCCCTTCATTAAAACGATAGGCCTGTCCATTGTGCCAAATCAAATCTGAATCCGCTCCTGATGGTATGGCGCCCTCTTCCCGTGATACCATGCTCAGCTTCACTGTGCTGACGTTTTTCTGAAGCTTTTCCGCCCCGCGGACACGGAGATAATGGTAAGCCCCAAAAACACCTCCAATGCCAACAGCAGCCGCCAGAACGACAACCAGCACAGCCCGGAACACATAAGCATGTCTGCTTTTTTGTCCGAAAGCGCTTCTCCATATCCACATCAGCCCGGCTCCCAAAAGACCTCCCAGTGTATTAAAGATCAAATCATCCACATCAAAGGTTCCCAGTCTTCCTCCCAGTTGAATCAGCTCTACCGACAGGCTGAAGCCCACAGAAATCCCAAAGCTTCCAGGAAGTAAACCTCTCCTTTTGTGCTGCCAGGCAAAAAGAAAGCCCAACGGCAGAAACAGCAAAAGATTGGCTCCATCCCGAATCAGCTCCCGGTTAATATGATCAAAATCCCGCAGACCGTTGAGAGGCATCAGCTGCATTCGATATATCTCAGAGGTATCTCTGGAAAACACCGTAATGGCAAAAATACACACCATATAAATGACCAGAAGCACACGAATACAGTTTTGTCTCCAGGTCTCTTTGCTGTCTGCAGGAATCCGAATTCCCGGGATAACCAGAGCATAAGAAACCATACATGCCAAAGCCAGAAGGACGATGACCAGATAAATGAACGACGGCACTGACTGAAGCTCTGCGGACAGAGTGTCCAGCCCTTTTCCAAAATCGCTTAATACTTTCAATATAAAACCTCTTTACTGTGCTGCTTTCACTATCAGTTTCAGTTCTCTCGGGGGGCTCGCGTTTCCGTCTGTATCCGTTGCAAAATACACCAGTGTGTACTCACCCGGAACATTCAAATCAAAAACCCCCTGCACCTGGATTCTGCGGAACAGTGTGGAGCGGTCACACTTATCATCCGTGATATCTGCTACCTGTGCCACCACATCAAAGGACTCCCCTGCTGTAATTTCCGCCGTTTCGGCTGCCAGCGTCAGCACAGGTACCGCCGGGTCATCCGGCATCGGCAAAGGTGTGGGCGCAGGCGTAGGCTCCGGTGTAGGTGCAGGCTCCGGTGTAGGTGTGGGTGCAGGCTCCATCGTCTGCTGCCCACTGGCAGTGAGCGTAAGCTTTTCATTCACCTGCTCCAGAGAACGCAGCGCAAACACCAGCGCTGCAGCAGCCACCAGAAGCAATGCAAACGTAACCAGTATTTTTTTCTTCATGCCGCACCTCCTTTACAGCGAATCTTCGGTGTTCATGGCTTTTTTATCCAGTTCCGGATAGCTCCGGTATTTCCCGTACCGTCCATATCCACCATACTTTCCGTACTTTCCATATTTCCCGTATCTTCCGCCGTAACCATAGGAGGAATAACCTCCCGGATGACGGTTTATGACATAGCCCAACAGTTTTTCTTCCCGGATATAAGGCGCGATTGCATCCCTGATCTCTTTGACAGCCGCCCTGTCATAGCGAACCACATACATTACCGCATCCGCATACTCAGCCAAAACCGCACCATCAGCAAACAGATGGGAAGGCGGCGTATCAATCACAATATAATCGTAAAGATTTCGCAGCTCCTCCATGAGCTCCTGCATTTTCCTGTCCTCAAGAGTAGTGGAGGCTTTCCCCTGACTCGTTCCTCCGCCAATAAAATCCACATCATCCTTTGTCTGTATAATCTCATCAAGGGAGCTGATCTTCCTGAAATAATCTGACAGCCCTGCCCCTCCCCCCTCTATGCCTAAAAGCCTTCCCACCGTGGGATTTCTAAAATCTCCGTCTATGATCAACACCCTTTTTTCCCGTTGGGCAAAGGCAATGGCAAGATTAGCCGCAACAACGCTTTTTCCCTCCTCCGGGATGGTACTGGCAACAAGCACTACCTGCTTCCCTTCCTTTTCCATCAGTCGCTCTATACGGGTCTGGGCAGTCAAAAGCGTCTGCTTAAATCCCCAGTCCACCCGCTTATTTGTCAGCATAAGCTGTTCCTTTTTGCTGTTCACCCTTTTTTTCAGTTGAATATTGGGTATGGCTGCAATGCAGGCTTTGCCCGTTACTTTCTGCATGTCGCTTTCCCGCCGCACGGTTCCCGTCATAGCCACGTACACCGTGGCAACCGCAAAACAGAGTACCGCGCCCGCCAGGGCTCCCTTTGCAGCCGACATCGGCAGCCGGTAAGGATTCGCAGGTGTTTTGCCTGCCTTGGACTCATCCACAATCTGGAGCTCCACAGCCCCCACGGTCTCGGAGGCCCACCGTGGATATATTTCTTTCAGATTATCCAGCAGCAGATTGGCATTTTTATAATTGTTTGCACTGATCTGAACGCTGAAAAGATTGGAGCCCTCCGTGTTGGATGCCGCAATCCGGTAATTTTCATTCCGGCTGTCCTCCAGAATATTTGCCGTCAGCTCCTGCCGGAATTCCCGAAAGGAGGCTAGCGTAGAAGCCGATTGGCTGAGCCTTTTGGCTATAGCCGCATCTGTCGCCGTGTCCCCTGTCTTGTCCACCGCATAAGTAATCTTCGCTGTATAGGCAGGAACATAAGTGTGATTCAAATAAGCCGTGACCAGAGAGGTGACCGTCAGCAGTACCAGAAGAAGCTGCAGCCAGCAGCGCTTCAGGCAGCGCACATAATCGTCAAATATTCCTCCGAGATCCAGCACAATCTCATCATCTTCATATTGTTCTATAGTGCTCTGTATCTCTGTCTGCATCATCCCTCACCGTTCTTCCCGTACCCATACCTGTAATAATACTTTCCGTATTTGCTGTTTCTTTTTTTTACACTGCCTCCGGCTCCGGCCATGTTGATGACACCGCCCAGAACCTGGGTTCCCGCATCCTCCAGAACGTCAACCACATCATTTACGACCGCTGCCGGTTCCCTATTCTGCCTCATGGACAAAACGGTCGCCTCCACAGCGCCTGCCAGAATTTCCACATCCCGGGCAATTCCCACGGGCGGGGTGTCGATAATCACATAATCCGTATGACTGCGGAACATCCCCAGCAGTTCCTTTATCTTTTCCCCGTCCAACAGACGATCCGGGTCCGCTACGCCCTGCTTCTGCCACAGACAAATCAGGTTCTTCTGACCCGTCTGCCAATCCAGCACCTTATCCAGAGATGCCTTCCCTTCCAGAAAATCTGAAACAGAGGTTCCTTCCTCCACTTCCTTGTCAAAAAATCTGGCCAATGCGGGCTTTCTCATATCCCCGTCCATGAGAATGACCCGTTTTCCTTTTCGGATCAGACTCAGCGCAAGATTGCCCGCCAATGTAGTCTTACCTTCGTTTTCCAGAATACTGGATACCATTACTATTTTCTTCTCACGCCGCCGCATACGCTGGGAAAGAACCGTTGCCAGCCGGTCCATCTCCTCCACAAAGCCCGGCTCCTTCACCGTATCGGTGATGCACAGTCTCTGCATTCCTTTTTCCTTTTTCGTATACTGCAGTACGCCCAGAATCTCCATATCCAGCAGATGCTCCGCCTGCTCCTGACTGTAGATTCTGGTGGAAAACATAGCCAGCAGTGCTGTAAGCCCGGCTCCCGCCAGCAATACCACCGCCGCGGCTGCAGCCGCATACTTCCAGGGCTGTGCCTGATTTTTTACGATATTATCCGCCGAAAAACTGTCCAGCTTCTTAATGACATACCCTGTCTCAAAATATCCCGCAAGTTCCGGATAACTATCCGTGGCAGTCTTCAAAAGCCGGAAGGCATACTCTGCAGAGCCGGAGGTTGCGCTCAGGGTAATCAGATTGGTACCTGGCACCTGGGCTGCACTTACACTTCCTGCAACGCCTTCTGCCAACTCTGACTTACCTATCTGGTCCTTCAGGGTATCACTGTTCAGCACATTGACATTCCGGGACACTGCGCTGTCCACACTATATTCTCCAAACGTTGCGGTGGTATTGTCCCTGGACAGCACCGTCAGATTCACCTCCGCCGTATAGCTGTCGGACATATACATATCCAGAGCCACATATGCGCCGATTCCCACAATCACCGCACACATGGCTATCACAAAAGCACTGTGCAAAAGTCTGCCCCATATATAAGAAATATCCAGGGAAATATACCCCTGCGTTCTCTGTCGGTTTCTTTCCTCCATCACTGCCTCCTCTTACTCTACCACGACCATGAGATAGGCCGTGCAGTCGTAGCCGGATTTCGGAGCGGTGTAGGTGTACACCACATTATAGATTCCCGGCGTATTCACATCTACGCTGGAGTTGATCCCGATCTGCGAAATATTTACCCACTTCAGCTCAGAGCCATTTGCAGTCTGCTCCGTGACATCCTGCCACTCACCGTTTTGGTAAACGGAAACCATAGGACCATAATCAATCTGGCTGGTCCCGCCATCATTTACATATTCCAGATAAGCGCTGGGGTCAAAGCTCTCGCCCTTCTTCAGGTAAATCAAATACTCTTTTAACTCAATGGACGGGCGCAGGCTCCGCTCCTCATAGCTGTCCTCATAAATCTCCACCTGGACGGAAAGAGACGTGGTATCCCCCACACTGTTGGTCACACTGACTGTACAATCATAAAGCCCTGCCTGAGGCTCTCCCCCAAGCAGACTTTCCTCTCCGTTCAGGGTAATAAACGGCGTAACATCTCCGTCGATACAGTCGTCCGCTTTTATGTAGCTGAACAATGACAGCACCTGGTTAGCCGGAAAACGCAGCGGACTTTCAATAGAAAAATGTACTTTCCGGTAATTGGTATAGGTAAGGTTTCTGGTCAAGCGTCCCATATTGCTGGAGTCATCAAAGGCCACATAGTTTACCAGAAACTGGTTCTGTCCGCCTTTCGGATCTTTCTCAATGCTCTCAATGACAACGCTGTCAGTCACATCCCCATCCCGTTCATCCCGGGCTGTCACGCCCTCCTTCAATTCTTCTTCAGAGGCTCCGATACGCACGGAAAGTTCCTTCTCTGCAGCCTGCAGCACCGGACCTTCCGTGTCTGTCTGCTCCTTTTGTTTTTCATAATACCGATAGCCCCCTAAAACTGCCAAAGCACACAGAACTGCCAGTATTATCCTCGCTTTTTTCATTGCACTGCTCCTCTTGTCTCAATTTTCACCGAATAACCGGATGTCCTTTTAATATGCGGCCGGGATTTTCCGATAACCACAGATGCACCTGTTCCTCCGGGTATCTGTCCCACAGCCGCCGCTCAGTATCTTTCACAGCCGGTGGCCGGTATACCGCATCATGGGCATCCGTTGCCACGACGCTCACAAGTCCCTCCGAGAGCAGCCAGCCGGACAGCCGTCTGGCTGCTTCCCCGAAGCTGCCCCAGAGACTTCCTGCGTTAATCTGAAATACACAGTCCTGCTCTGCCAGATAATAAACAAGCTCTCTGTCGTTCTTTATAAACCGGTATCGCTCCGGATGTGCGAGAATGACCCGATACCCCCCGGCCCACAATTCTGAAAGTCTGCGAATCACATTACGGACACTTTCGTCAAAATCAAATTCCACCAGAAGATAATTGGTATGATTCAAAGTAAGAAGCTGACCTTTTTCCACCTGCTCCAACACATCATCATCCAGAAAAATCTCCATTCCCGGATAAAGCTTCAGCGGAATCCCCCGCTCCTCTATGGCTGTCTGCAATTTTGAAAATGCATGGTAATAATCCTCTATTGTATAAGGGTAGTAATTCCCATGACTGGACGCTGCCATGTGGCGGATTCCCTCCCCGGCAGCTATAGCCGCCATGGAAATAGCGGTTTCCATGCTCTCCGCTCCGTCATCCAGTCCGGGCAAAATATGTGTATGTATGTCTACCATAAGACATCCTTTCCTGTCATCTCTTCTGGTCAAAATTCTTCTGATGTCTTACATGGATCCGTCTCTTTTCAAAACAGCAGATACTGTCTTCAGAAGAATCCTCAAATCCAGACCAAAGCTCCAGTTTTCGATATAGCTGGTGTCCAGCCGGACAACCTCCTCAAAATCTGTAATCTCGCTTCGCCCGCTTACCTGCCACATACCGGTAATACCAGGCTTGGTGGCAAGTCGGGCCCTGTGATGAAAATCATATTTTTCCCATTCATCTATGGTAGGCGGCCTGGTTCCCACCAAACTCATCTCACCCTTTAACACATTCCAGAATTGGGGAAACTCATCAATGGAAGTTTTTCGGATAAAATTGCCGATGCCCTTCCCCGTCCCTTTTTCACTGCCGATAATTCTCGGGTCATGATCCAGCTTGAACATCATCCCTCCTGCCACCCGGTTTCCTTCCATCAACTCTGCTTTTCGTTCCTCCGCATCCATATACATACTTCGGAATTTGTATATTTTAAATTTTTTACCGTTTTTTCCGACGCGAACCTGACAAAAAAAGATCGGGCCTGGCGACTGCATATATACGATGGGGCCAATAAAGAGGGTAAGCAGCCCAGTTATAATACATCCCACAATGCCGCCTGCAATATCCATTGTCCGTTTCATAAACGCCTGTCCGGCAGTAACGCAATTAATTCCTGCGGTAAGCACCGTATAATTTCCAATCTGCTCAACAAATTGCTTTCCCCACCTTAACCGACAGGTATGCATTAGCTCCATACGTACCACAACACCCATCTCCACAAAGCGCTCAATGAGTTTTTCCGGATATGCATTGTTTTCCGAAATGCTGATGAAGACCTCATCAATCCATTCTCTGCAGACATAATCTGTGACGGAATGATAATCTGCAACAACATTTATACCATTCATCACTGTTCCACGCATATTCTTATCCAGCAAAGCAATACCTGCAATAAAGATGGCATCAGAATCATTAATATCAATATTTTTGATTACCTTACTGACTATATCCGAGGTAGTTACAATAAGAAGAGAACGCCTCTCACAGGTATTTCTTATTCTTTTTTTTATAATCCTCAGACACAACACAGCAACGTAGCTCATAAACAGATACAGTACCGCATGAAGGTGAATGATACTTCCTGAATGGGAACTGCTCTCTTTAATCATAATCAGATATAATACAGAAAACAGCTCCACCAGACCTATCTGCTTAATGCTCACCAAAAATACCCTATAGCAGCTTTTTTTCATTATGTTCTTATAGGTTTCTCCACATACAGAAATAATAATATCTATCAGTGTCATAACAATAATCATGTTCTGATAACTATTAAAAAAGGACAAATCCAACACATGATGCTTAAGTAAATAAGCCAGCAAAAATGATGCCCACAGACAAATAATATCTAATAATAAAAAATCCAGATAATTCAACCAAACCTGTGCTTTTTTTCTATACATTTCTTTTCATCCTACATCCCCCAACAAATATGACTAATGCACAGCACATTGGCAATCTTTCCGGTACTGTGCTGTGTTTCTGCTTAGTCGATGCCATCATCTGTGCGCTGCACTACATAATTTCCATTATGTAGTGAATTAACGAAAGTAAATCCTTAATCGGACAATAGGTATAAAAAACTACCACATAATTTCCATTATGTAGTGTATTAACGAAAGCAAATCCTTCATCAGTCAATAATGTGCTCATTTTTGATGCAAAAAATCACACCCTATTTTGTTTTATTTAAGCAACTTGAGAATGTATTTTCTCTGTCTTTTTTTTGTACCCTTTTTTCCTGAATTTTAGATACTTTATGCACTTTTCAAAAAGCAGCTACTTGACTTCCCGGAATTTCTATGCTACAATTCCACCGATAAGAAAATATATGTATTTTTAAAAACAATGTTTTACTACATAATGGAAATTATGTGGTCTTTTCTATATCACAAGTCCCAGACGTTCTATTTTTCTGCGGTGTTCTATCCCGGTGGACATGATATAAATCCTCGTTGTATCAATGCTGCTGTGTCCCAAAATGTCCGCCAGCTTCGCAATATCCTTCTCAATTCCGTAAAAGGTTCGCGCAAACAGTTTGCGGAGATTATGCGGAAAAACCTTAGCGGGTTTCACACCGGCGGCTTCACAAAGCCCTTTCATCTGCGCCCAAATATTACTTCGATTCAGCGGCTTCCCGTTTCTGGTTATAAAGATTGCACCAGACCGAATGCCATTTTTCTTTGCGTAATCCAGCAACAGCTTTTTCAGCTTTCCAGGAAGCAGAATAATACGGGTTTTACTTTTACAGCTTACTGTAACTTCCCCATGCTTCACAGCCTCGATGGTAAAAAACCTCAGCTCAGATACGCGGATACCGGTTCCGCAAATGGTTTGCAGTACCATATTCAATTGAGGACGGTTTTGGGATGCTTTCAGCAAGCGAAAGTATTCTGCCTTGGTCAGCTCCTTTTCTTCCGCGCAATAGGTCTGTCGCTGAACCTTGATATTTTTTACCTTACAGTCCGACCAATGCAAAAAGTCTAACAGACTGTTTATGCTGGCCAGCATGGAATTGATCGAGCGGACGGCATAATTTCCATCCATAAGTGATTCCTTATAAAGCATCATCAGTTCTTTTGCCATGGGTCTTTGATCTGCAAAACGAAAAAAAGCACGAACATCCCGTAGATATTTCTCTATGGTTGCCGTACTTTTTTCTTCCAGAATCAGATATTCATAAAATGCAAGAATATTTTCTTCAATCAGTATTCGTTCCTTCATTTAGTTTTCCTCCTAAAATATTACCTGTTTTTTATTAAAGCAATGACCTTTCATCCTTTTCATTTTACTTTCCATGCGTTAGGCAGATCATCAAGCGAAGTAATATATATTATGCTAAAAATCAATGTTTCTTATACAACCTTGTGCCTATGCCAGCATTGGGATAATGAGGGCATAACCTTAAAAGGATCCGGGCGGATGCCCTGGTTATGGATATGCTAAACGAAGGGAGGTAGGATTCGAGCGGAAATGAGAGATAATCCTGCTTATGCAGCACAAAATAAAAACCTCCTGAAAACTCAGGAGGTTTGAAGAGGCGCCAACCAGATTCGAACTGGTGATAGAGGTGTTGCAGACCTTTGCCTTACCACTTGGCTATGGCGCCATACTTTATTATATGCAAGAATATTAAGAAAAATGACTCCAAGGGGATTTGAACCCCTGTTACCGCCGTGAAAGGGCGGTGTCTTAAC
>ERZ781272.477-NODE-477-length-26942-cov-9.382341_pt1 | contig 26942 bp, 30 predicted proteins | sample MGYA00375850_ERZ781272 | MGnify/ENA primary metagenome ERZ781272 (study PRJEB29790, sample SAMN06051246) | human gut metagenome | host: Homo sapiens | place: USA: Cincinnati, Ohio | collected 2013-06-21 | study: EMG produced TPA metagenomics assembly of the Gut...
CCACCAAGGAGCCCTACAAGAAGCGGACCAGCCACGGCATGATCCTAGGCGAGGGTGGCGAGAAGATGTCCAAGTCCCGGGGCAACGTGGTCAACCCCAACGACGTGGTGGCCGAGTTCGGCGCTGACACCATGCGGCTGTATATCATGTTCATCGGCGACTTTGAGAAGGCTGCCGCCTGGTCTGCCAAGGCGGTGAAGGGCTGCAAGCGTTTCCTGGACCGGGTGTGGAATCTGTCCGAGCAGCTCGCCGGGGAAAAGGGCTATTCCAAGGCCAACGAATCCGCCATCCACAAGGCCATCAAGAAGGTATCCGAGGACATCGAGGCCATGAAATTCAACACCGCCATCGCCGCGCTGATGGCTTTGGTCAACGACTTCTACGCCAACGGCTGCTCTCGCGGGGACTACCAGGCTCTGCTGCTGATGCTGTCTCCCTTCGCCCCCCACGCGGTGGAGGAGCTGTGGGAGAGCCTGGGCTTCGCCGGCGAGACCGGCGGTATGGCCTGCCAGCAGTCCTGGCCCGCCTACGACGCGAGCAAGACCGTGGATGCTGAGGTGCAAATGGCCGTTCAGGTGGGCGGCAAGCTCCGCGGCACCGTCACCGTGCCCCTGGACAGCGAACAGGACGCCGTGGTGGCCGAGGCTCTGAAGGACCCCAAGGTCCAGAAGTTCACCGAGGGCATGGACATCGTCAAGGTCATCCTGGTCAAGAATAAGCTGGTCAACCTGATCGTGAAGCCGAAGAAATAAAAGTCCTCTTGACAAGACCTCTTGAATTGCATATAATAATACTGTTAAAGCCATAAGAATGGCCCTTTCGTGACGGGATTCCCCGCCACTTCGGAGGGAGGGGAAACAACAATGTCGGAAGTTCATGTCAGAGAGAACGAGTCTCTGGAGAGCGCGCTGAAGCGATTCAAGCGTAGCTGTGCCAAGTCCGGTGTTCTGGCTGAGGTGCGTAAGCGCGAGCACTATGAGAGTCCCAGTGTCAAGCGTCGCAAGAAGTCTGAGGCCGCCCGCAAGAATCGGAAGAAGTTCTATTGAGATTTAAAGCCCAGCGCCTTTCGGCGCTGGGCTTTTGTCATCCGGCCGGCGGAGCCGCCGGTTCATGCCTCGGGCACGGCCCCCATCAGGGAGGAGGTCCACCGGATCAGCGCCTGGTAGCAGGCGTCGCAGTCCGAGTCATCCAGTCCGGTCTCGGGGTAGAGGCGCTTGAGCTCGGCCATGGTGGCGGCGTAGCAGCCGGAGCGGCGGTAGTGGTCCAGCCGCAGCAGGAAAAAGGCGGACTTGGCCAGAGAGGCCAGACACCCGGCCGGGTCGTCCTCGTGGAGGTAGCAGTGGCAGGCGGCGTGGTACAGATTGGCCGCCCCAATGTGTACCGCCGCCGCCGTATCGGCGGGGGAAAAGGCGGGAAGCAGATTCTCCAGTCCGCCGTACAGCGGCTTGGTGTCCAGCACGAGCTGCAGCAGATCATACCGGGGCCAGTGGAGCAGCTCCTCCCGGCCGCAGAAAAAGCCGCAGGTCAGCCCGCCGTGGGGCAGGGTCCGCAGAAGCTCCCGATAGGCCCGCAGGTCCTCCAGACCCACCTGGTCCAGCACCACCACCATGTCGATATCGCTGTCCGGTTTGCTTTCACCCCGGCCTCGGCTGCCCTGGATGCCCAAAAAGATCACACGGCCGGGAAAAGTATCCAGAAGCCGGTGGGTAAACAGCTCCAGCCAGGTGTCCAACTGAAATTCCATGGGATATTCCTCCTTCTCTCAGATTGCTCAGTATAGCAGAGCGAAGGCGGGATGACAAGGGTAAATTATCTCAAAATTTCCGATAAAAGATCGGAAACCTCCGGATAGAGCAGAAGCGCGTCGGCGATGTCCAGGCTCCGGGCGGTGTGGAGCTTCTTCCGGATGGAGGCGGCGTCGTCGAAAAGAATGAAGTGGGCTCCGTTCTGACGGTTCATATAGGTGAAGTAGTGAGCGCACAGCTCGTTGGAGAAAAAGATGACGGGTTCCCGCTCCTGGATGCGCTGTTGGAGCTCTTCCTGGGTGAGGCGGATGCCCTGTCCATTGGGGGAGGGGAGGAAGAAGTCCTCGGCAGACCGCTCCACCGCCAGGGCTACCCGTGCCGCGCCGTACTGCTGGACGGCCTCCTGAAGCCGCACCTGGAGGGAGCCGCCGGACAGGGCGGTGGGGATGAGCACCTTGGCCGTGGCGGAGTAACGGCCATACGGCTCCGGGACGTAGAGGGGCCAGCCCCGCTTGGCCAGCAGCGGGGAGAGCCCGGCAATCACCTGCCCCAGCAGGGGCAGGTGCCGGTCAAAGTCACAGATTACCCCGGTATAGCCCCGGGCGGCGCACTCCCGCACCACCTCCTGGCAGAAGGGCGCAGGGTCTCCCCGGCCGTCGAAGCCGGCGTCGTCGATGAGCATCACGCCGCCCCGAACCGGGACGGGCAGATTGGCCCGAAACAGGTGCGGACCGCCCCCTACCCGGTAGGCCATATGGGCCAGCGTGAGGCCAAAGCCCTGCGCCGCCATCATCTCGGTGGGCGGCACCGCCAGAAGCAGGTTGGTTTTTGAAAGCATATGGGTCATCCCCCTTGTCCATTTTTTCTGAAACTGATATAATGCACTCTATGCGGACAAGATAGAAAACATGAGGTGTATCCATGGGATTTTCACTGATACCGGACCGGGTCTTTTCCTCTGTGGCGGAGATCAGGCCGGAATGGCTGACCGCGCGGGGGATCACGCTGCTGCTGGCCGACCTGGACAACACGCTGGTCCGGTACGGACCCGGGGACCCCGCTCCGGAGGTGCTGGCCTGGAGGGAGGGACTGCGGACGGCGGGGGTGGAGTTGTTCCTGCTGTCCAACAGCCGGAAGCCGGACCGCCCCGGGCGCTATGCCAAACGGCTGGACATCCCCTATCTGGGACACGCGGGCAAGCCTGGGACCGCGGGGTTTGAGCAGGCCATGGCCCGCATGGGCCGGACCGCCGGTCAGACCGCCATGGTGGGAGACCAGATCTTTACCGATATCCTGGGGGCCAGGCGGATGGGAATCCTGGCCCTGCTGGTGGAGCCCATCCAGTTGGCGGGCAATCCGGGGCGCTACCTGCGCTACGCCGTGGAGCAGCCCTTCCGGGCTCTGGGGAAAAGGAGGAGCCGATGAGCGTATGGTTCGGCCCTGCGGGGCTGCCGGACGATTTTCCAGGCAAGAGCTCGGTCCAGGCCCCGGCCTGGCTGGCCTCGCTGGGCCTGGACGCCTTTGAGTACCAGTGCGGCAAGGGCGTCAACGTGGGGGAAGAGACCGCACGGGCGGTGGGGACGGCCGCGCGGGAGCACGGAATCCGGCTGTCCCTCCACGCCCCTTATTTCATCAACCTGGCCAACCCCGATCCGGACAGTCTGAAAAAGACCACCGGTTATATCCTGGCCGCCTGCCGGGCCGCCGATTGGATGGGGGCCGGGCGCATTACCGTTCATACTGGGGCCCTGATGAAGCGTGCCCGGCGGGAGGCCCTGGACACCGCCATCCCCTCCCTGCGGGAGGTCCTCCGGGCCTGCGACGGGGAGGGCTACGGACACCTCGCCCTATGCCCCGAGACCATGGGCAAGATCAACCAGCTTGGGGATCTGGATGAGGTATTGGAATTATGCCAACTGGATGAGCGGCTGCTGCCCTGCGTGGACTTCGGCCATCTCTATGCCCGCTCCCTGGGGGCGGACGAGGGGGAGGAAGCCACGGAGCGCATTCTGGACCGCATCGCCTCCGCGCTGGGGGAGGACCGGGCGTCCCGGTTCCACAGCCACTTCTCCAAGATCGCCTTTACCCCCAACGGCGGCGAGAAGGTCCACCTGACCTTCGACCAAAAGGACTTCGGCCCGGACCCCGAGCCCCTGATGCGGGCTCTGGCCCGCCGGGGCTGGAGCCCTACCATCATCTGTGAGAGCGCCGGAACCCAGGCCAGGGACGCGCTGCATATGAAAGAGCTTTATGAAGGTTTTCTAAAATCGAAAGGAGATCACACGATATGAATCATCTGAAACAGATTGCGGCCAAGCTGCCCGAATACGGCGTTGACGCTATGATGCTCACCAGCGCCCCCGGCGAGTTCTATGCCGTGGGCTTCCACGGGGAGGGCATCGCCCTTGTCGCCGCCGGTGAGGCCTATTACTTCACCGACTCCCGGTACATCGAGGCTGCCGAGAAGCAGGTCGCCGGCGCGGCCGTCGCCGTGACGGATCGGAACCGCAACTACAAGGCCATGGTCCAGGAGGTCATCGACCGCTGCGGCATCAAAAAGCTGGGCTTTGAGGAGGAATACATGTCCGTGGCGGCCTTCCACGACTGGAAGGAGAGCCTGACCGCCGAGCTGGTCCCGGCCCAGAAGCTGGTGAACGGGCTTCGGGCAGCCAAGGACCAGGAGGAGATCGCCCGGATGGTCCAGGCCCAGGAGATCACCGACCGGGCCTTTGACGCAATCTTGAAATTCATCCGGCCCGGCATGACAGAGAAGGAGATTGCCGCCAAACTGGAGTACGACATGCTGCGCTTCGGCGCCCAGCGCATGTCCTTCGAGCCCATTGTGGTGACCGGCGCCAACGGAAGCCTGCCCCACGGCATTCCCGGCGACACCGTGGTGGAGCCAGGTAGCTTCCTTACCATGGACTTCGGCTGCGTCTACGGGGGGTACTGTTCCGACATGACCCGCACCATCGCCGTGGGCGAGCCCACCGAGGAGATGAAGAAGGTCTACCACATCGTGCTGGAGGCCCAGCGCGCCGGGATTGCCGCCGCCCGGGCCGGCGTGCCCGGCAAGAGCATCGACGCCGCCGCCCGGAAGGTCATTGAGGATGCGGGCTACGGAGACTATTTCGGCCACGGCTACGGCCACAGCGTAGGCATCGAGATCCACGAGTCCCCCAACGCCAACACCCGGGAGGAGACCATCATGCCGGTGGGGGCCGCCGTCTCCGCCGAGCCGGGCATCTACCTGCCGGGACGATTCGGCGTGCGCATCGAGGATGTGACCATTCTCACCGCCGACGGCTGCATCGATATCACGAAATCCCCGAAGGAACTGATAATTCTGTAAAAAGCCTTGCAAAATGGGAAAGAATAGGGTAAAATAGCTTAGTTAAATTTCAACTCTACTTTGGAGGATGGATACCAATGCCTACGATTACTGCCAGTGATTTTCGTAACGGTGTGACGTTCGAGATGGACGGCCAGGTGATGCAGGTCGTCGAGTTTCAGCATGTAAAGCCCGGAAAGGGCGCCGCTTTCGTTCGGACCAAGATGAAGAACGTGATCACCGGCGGCGTGACCGAGACCTCTTTCAACCCCACCGCCAAGTTCGAGAGCGCCTATGTGGAGCGCAAGGACATGGAGTACAGCTACAACGACGGCGATCTGTACTACTTTATGGACCCTGAGACCTACGACCTGGTGCCCATCGCCAAGGAGACCCTGGACGACTCCTTCCGCTTTGTCAAGGAGAACATGGTCTGCAAGATCAACAGCTACAAGGGCAGCATCTTTGCCGTGGAGCCCCCCACCTTTGTGGAGCTGGAGGTCACCGAGACCGATCCCGGCTTCAAGGGCGACACCGCCACCAACGTGACCAAGCCCGCCACCGTGGAGACGGGCGCCGAGATCAAGGTGCCCCTGTTCATCAACCCCGGCGACCGGATCAAGATCGACACCCGCAGCGGCGAGTACCTGGAGCGCTGCAAGAAGTAAGCGCGCCCCCGCGGCCGCGATTGTATGGCCTTTGGCCAAATAAAGGAGAATTTCTGCTATGACTATTTCTGAGAAGGTTGCCTATCTGAAGGGCCTGTCCGACGGTCTGAACATCGACACCGAGAAGTCCAAGGAGGGCAAGCTGATCTCCGTGATCATCGACATCCTGGAGGAAGTCGGCATGTCCATCGAGGATCTGGAGGAGAACGCCACCGCCATGGGCGAGGAGATCGACGCCATTTCCGACGACCTGTCCGACGTGGAGGAGATCGTCTACGAGGACGACGACGAGGATGACGACGACTGCTGCTGCTGCGACGACGACGATTTCTTTGAGTTGGAGTGCCCCAACTGCAAGGAGGAGCTCTGCATTGACGAGGACGTGCTGGAGGCCGGCTTCATCGAGTGCCCCAACTGCCACGAGAAGTTCGCGCTGGAGGTCAATGAGGATGAGTGCGGCTGCGGCTGTGGCTGCGAGGACGAGGACGACGAGTAATCCTGTCCTACCTGTTTCGAACAAAAAGGCCCGGCGCTCCGCGGAGCGCCGGGCCTTTTTGATGGGGAAAGGGCGGTACACTTGGTTTTTCGGGTGTAAAAGAATGAAAAAAGAAGGAGGGGAACTCCGTGAGAGAAAAAATTCGGGTAACGCTGTTGGCCAACGCCGGGATTCTGCTGGAGGGAACGGGGGCCCGGCTGCTGATCGACGGCCTCTACGACCCGGCGGGAACGGAGTTCCAGGCGGTACCGGAGCCGGTGAAGGCCCGGCTGCTGGCGGGGGAGCCGCCGGTGGACCTGCTGGCCTTTACCCACCTGCACCCCGATCACTTCAGCCGGCGGGAGACGGAGACTTATCTGGCGCGGAACCGGGTCCGGGGAGTTCTGCTGCCGGAGGACGGCGGACCGCTGGCCGGGCCGGTGCGTCGTATGACCGGCGTGCGGGGGGCGTGGGAGCCGCTGCCTGGCGTGCGGATCACGTGGGTTTCCAGCGGTCATATCGGGGCTCAATATGCCGAGACGGCGCACTTCTGCCTGCTGGCGGAGCTGTCCGGCGTGGGGGTCTTGGTGACCGGGGACGCCGACCCGGAGCGGGGAGAACCCACCTGGCAGGAGCTGGGATGGGCCCGGCCGGATGCGGTGCTGGTCAATCCGCTGTTTTACCAGAGCCCCCGGGGCCGGGCCCTGCTGCGGGAGGTACTGCGGCCGGAGCGGGTGGTTTTATACCATATCCCCGGCGCGGACCGCGACCCTTGGGGACTGCGCCGGATGGTCCGGCGGCAGCTGGAGCGGAGCCGGGACGAGCCCTACCACCTGTCCGCCCTGTGGGGGCCTCTGGACCGTATGACGGTCACGGGGCGGGGGGAGTAACGCCGCCCCGGGCGATCAGGGCCAGCTTTCCACGCCGGGAGAGCTGCTTGAGGGCATACTCCCGGCGCAGGGCGGCGGACTTGTCGGGGCAGGCCTCCCGGTAGACCAGGGCCACGGGGACCCGGCCCCGGGTGTATTTGGCGCCCCTGCCGCTGTTGTGGGCCGCCAGGCGTCGCTCCAGGCAGTCGGTGATGCCGGTGTAAAGGGTGCCGTCGGCGCAGCGGAGGATGTAGACCCAGTAGGTCATGGCGGAAAGCCTCCCTTGTGCCCCTTTGGGCAGAATGTTGAAACAAGGAGAAACGGATTGTCTACCTTGGAGATTCCAATACCGATGGCTACGCCCCCCACGCTCCGTTCTGGGCGGGCGGGATCCGGCGGCGGTCCGCTGGACCGGGCCTCAGACCGGATGCTCCAGACGGATCAGGCCCTTGCGCAGGCAGGCGGTCAGGTCCAGCTTTTTCGTCCCGTGTTCCCGGAAGGAGACGGAGGCGATGCTGCCCGTTTTGTCCAGGAGGATGCCGCGGCCAAATTGCCTGTGGACCACCGCCGCCCCGGGGATGTAATCCTTTTCCCAAAGCGCGACGGAGGATGCGGAGGGCGGGGCCTTCCGGGGTGGAGGGAGAGGCTTCGGCCGGGGCACGGCCCTGTCTCCGGGCGGGACGGAGCCCAAAAGCTGGCGCGCGAAGGTGGAGCCCGGGGCCGGCTCCCCGAACCGGGCGGAATAGGTGAGCAGCTCCAACTGGTATTTGGCCCGGGTGACCCCGACGTAGAACAGCCGCCGCTCCTCCTCTAGGGCCTCCCGCTCCTCGGGGGAGAGGGAGCCCTCCTCCTCCGGCGCGTCCACCGCGGGGAAGACGCCGTCCACCACGTCGATCAGGACCACCCGGTCGTACTCCAGCCCCTTGCTGGAGTGGATGGTGGACAGGACAAGGGGGCAGTCGGGGTAGCGCTCCGGCCCCTCCACCACCCGCTGGAGCGCGTCCAGCCGGTCCAGCAGGCCCTGGATGCCGGAGGATTGCCGAGCCAGGGAGAGCAGGATGTTCACCCGGGCGGCGTCGGCGTGCCTGGCGGACAGGTAGTCTCCGTAGCCCATGTATTTGACAATGCGCTGGAGCGCGGCGAAGCCGCCCAGCGCGGGCAGCTTGGAAAAGTGGGTCCGCAGGGCCCTCAGGCGGCCCGCCTGCCAGGGCTCGATCTGGCCGCTGTCCAGCAGCACGTCCAGTACCGGCGCGCCGCCGCCGTACCGGGCCAGCACGTCCTGGAGCACCCTGCGCTTGAGGCGCAGGTCCAGCTTGTAGTAGAAGCGGAGAAAGCGCTCCGCGTCCCGGCCGTCCAGGGCAAAGCGGAGCATGTCGGTCAGATCCCGCACCACCGGGCTGGAGAAAAAGTAGCTCTCCCTCTGGCGGCAGCGGTAGGGAACCCCTTCCCGCTCCAGCAGGTCGATCAGCGGCAGGGCGCTGTCGTTGTTGCGGTAGAGAATGGCGGTGGACCGGCTGCATTCCCGGGCGAGCCGGAGCAGATAGCGGTACTGACGGCTGTAATCCTCCAGCTCCACCACCCGAATGGGCTCCCCCTGGGGGTTGTCTGTGGTCATATGCTTGGCATGGCGGCTCTGGTTGCGCTGGATGAAGGCATCCGCCTTTGCTACGATGGACCGGGTGGAGCGGTAGTTGGTCTCCATCAGAAGCACCCTGGCCTCCGGGTAGACGGTCTGGAACTCCAGCAGGGCCTGGGGCCAGGCGGCCCGGAAGCCATAGATGCTCTGGTCCTCGTCGCCGACCAGGAACAGATTCCGGCTTCGGGCCGCCAGCAGGCGAAGAATCTTGTGCTGGATCTTGGAAGTGTCCTGGGCCTCGTCCACGCAGAGGTAGGGAAAGCGGGTCTGGTAGTAGGCCAGCAGATCGGGGAAGCGGTGCAGGATGCGGCAGGCAAAGACCATCTGGTCGTCGTAGTCCATGCGGCGGCTGCGCTCCATCTGCTGCCGATAGGCGAAGTAGACGGCGGGAAAATCCACGCCGTCCAGCCTGATCTCCCGAACCTCTTCATCGGTGAGCAGCATGTTCTTGCAGTAGGTGATCCGGGTGCGGACCTCCTTCACGTCCTGATCGGTGGGGTAGTCGCCCCCGGCGGCCATCAGCTCCCGGACCAGGGCGGACAGGCGGCTCTCGCTGCTCTCCAACTCGAAGGGGACGGTCCCCTTGACCCGGGCGTAGCGGTGGATGATGGACTGGCAGACGCCGTTGATGGTGCGGAACGGGAGGGCTTCGGCGTACTCCGCTCCGAAGAAGGAGTGAAACCGGCGCTTCATGTCCCCGGCGGCGGCTACCGTGTAGGTGACGGTGAGGATGCGCCCCGGATCTATCCCCAGACAGTAGAGCATATACCCCAGTCGGGCGACCAGCACGGTGGTCTTGCCGCTGCCCGGAACGGCCAGCAGGAGGGTGGGCCCGTCCACCTGCCGCACGGCGGCCTCCTGCTGGGGGTTGAGCTGGATATGGAAGTTGGATTTGAATTCCTCGTAGGTCATTCGGTTCCTCACTTTCGGAATAAAAGCGCCTCAAAGCCGCGGCTTTGAGGCGCTTGGCTTACCCCAGCATGCAGGTCCAGGGGAGGTTTTCCCAGGTGGCTGTACCGTACGGCCGGATCAGCACGTCGGTGAGATAACGGATCTTCTCGCGCGGGGCCTCGGAGCGGCCGGTGGTCAGCATGGCGTCCACCCGGTCGCGGTTATGCCACAGGTCGGCCCAGGTTCCGCGAAGGCCTCGGGGTGGCTGACCATGGCATAGCTGGAGACGAAGCCTTCGGTAAAGGAGACCCACTGGCCGCAGGAAGCGCTCCAGCCATTGGCGATCCGAGCGGTGGAGACCACCATGTGTCCCATCTCGTGGCTGTACTCATAGGGAGAGCCGAAGCCGGTGCAGTAGATGCGGTCCACCTTGGCCGTGGAGTAGTCGTAGACGTGTTCGACGGGGAAGAGAACGATCTCAGTGCCGGAGTGCGCGGGGTCCTGCGCTCTTTATTGTAACGCATCGCTCCATAAAAAAGCAACCTTTGAAGGGCGGCAGCCGAAATTACGGCCAGGAGCGCAGGGGAATGCCTGCCGAGCGGAGGGGGAGGAGAGGGAAAACAACTTTTCCTTGACAAGCGGAAGGGAACTGACTATACTGACAACAACAACTGAATATGGAAAGTAGAATTCTAGGGGGACTCCATGCGGAGTTGAGATAGATTAATCTGACCCTTTGAACCTGATGGTTAAGACCAGCGTAGGGAAGCAATTCGAACAGAACGACATGATTTGTTTGTGGCCAAAAGAGTGCTTTTTCACGTGAAAAAGCACTCTTTTTATTTTTGCCTGATGAAAGAAAGGAAGATGTGCAATGCAACAGGAAGGCTGCGGCTGCCAGCGGGAAGACCTCCCCTGGTCCGGGCGGGGCACCAAGCTGGATATCTCCGGCTGCCGGTTCTCCCTCTATCCCATGGACAGCGATTTTGTCTCCATCATTTTGGGGGCGCTGGAAAAGACCGACACCTCGGCGGTGTGGAGCCAGTCCGACGCCCTGTCCACCGTCTACCGCGGACGGCTGCCCTACGTGGCCGACGCGGTGAAGGGGCTGTTTATCAACGCCTGGCGGCCGGGCGTCCACATGGCGCTGGAGGGGCAGTTCTCCAAGGGCTGCCCGGGCGACTGCGACGGGGACAGCCTGCTGGACCGTCAGGGCCCAGCGCCCAACCAGGCACTGGCGGCGAAGCGGCACTTTCCCGTGCTGTGCAAGCTGGCCCTGTACCCCATGGGGGTGGGGGACTACATCGACCAAATCGCCCAGGTCTGGCGCATGGCGGAGGACGCCGGCCTGGCTCCCGCCACCATCCACTATGCCACCCGCATCTCCGGCGACGTCCACCAGGTGTTCGACTATCTGGAGGCGGTCTGCCGCCGCATGGAGGAGACCGTCCCCCACTACATCCTGCATTTCACCCTGTCCGTCAACAGCCCCACCCAGGAATAAGAAGAGGAGAAGATTCATCATGAACGAGAAAAAGGAATACGGCTGGAAGCTCCAGGAGATCATCCTGGTGGCGATGCTCTGCATCGTTTTCGGCGTCGTCTATCTGGCGGGGGTCTATCTGGCCTCCTTCCTCAGCACCCTGCTCACCCCCGTAGGCCTGGCCCCCCTGGCCAACGAGCTCGTCTTCGGCGTGTGGTTCATGGCCTCCACCCTAGCCGCCTACATCCTCCAGAAGCCCGGCGCGGCCATCGTGGCCGAGGTGCTGGCCGCCCTCATTGAGGTGCTGCTGGGCAACATGTACGGCCCCATGGTCATCGTGGCCGGCATCATCCAGGGCGCCGGCGGCGAGATCGTCTTTGCCGCGGGCGGCTACAAGAAATTCGACCGCAGGATGGTTTGCCTGGCCTCGGTTGGCTGCTGCATCACCAGCTTTTTGTGGAGTTTTGTCCGCTCCGGGTACGGCAAGCTGGCCGTCCCCCTGCTGGCGGTGATGTTCCTCATCCGGCTGGTCAGCTCGCTGATTTTCTCCGGCGTCCTCAGCAAGGCCATCGGCGACGGGCTGGCCCGCACCGGACTGCTCAAGGGCTACGCCCTGGGCCGGGCCCATGCCTGAGCCGCTGCTGGTCGGCCGGGAACTGACCTTCCGCTATGGGAAGCAGTCGGCTCCCATCTTTTCCAACCTGTCTCTGACGGTGGAGGAGGGAGAGACGGTGCTGCTGATGGGGCCCTCCGGCTGCGGCAAGTCCACCCTGGCCTACTGTCTGGCGGGGCTCTACCCCGAGTATGCCGGCGAGCTGGCGGGGACGGTCCGGCTGGCGGGACGGCCGCTGGAGTCCTATGGGCCGGCGGCCCGGGCCCGGACGGTCTCCATCCTCTTCCAGAATCCGGACAACCAGTTCTGCATGGACCGAGTGGACCATGAGGTGCTCTTCGCCCTGGAGAACATCAACTACCCCGGCGACCTGCGGGCCCGGATGGACGAGCTGCTGGAGCTGGCGGGCCTGAGGGAGCTGGCCCAAACCCCCATTCGCACCCTGTCCGGCGGCACCAAGCAGAAGCTGGCCCTGTGCACCGCGCTGGCCACCGGCGCAAGGCTGCTCATCCTGGACGAGCCCTTCGCCAACCTGGACCCGGCCTCCTGCGCCCAGCTCTCCACCCAGCTCCAGGCGCTCAACCGGCGGGGCCTGACCCTGCTGGTGGTGGACCACCGGCCCGACTGGTGGCGGAGCTTCCTGACCCGTGTGGTGCTGATGGAGGACAAAGGAAATCTGGATGCAGGGGCGTTCCCTCCGTCGGAGCTGGAGGCCCGCCGGGAGGCGCTCACCCGCCGGGGCCTGTTTCTAGACGACGGCTGGCTCAACGGGCGGAGACCGCCCGCGGTGCCCCGGCCGCCGGAGACGGCGGCGGAAGCGGAGGATCTGGCGCTGTTTCACGCCCGGGAAAAGAAGCCCTGTCTGGAGCACCTCTCCTTCCGGCTGGAGAAGGGGAGCGTTACCGCTCTTATCGGCCGCAACGGGGCGGGTAAAACCACTCTGCTCACCGCCTTGGCCGGGGTGGGCCGCCACAGAGGAAGGCTCCGGGTGGCTGGGCGGGTCGGGCTGGTCTTTCAGAACCCCCGCTTCCAATTTCTCACCCTGACGGTGGAGGAGGAGGTCCTCACCACTCTGCGCGCCGCCCGGCCCCAGGCGGCGGAGGAAGCGCGGGCGGCGGAGGCCGAGGCCCTGCTGGGAGAGTTCGGCCTGCTGCTCTGGCGGAAGCACTCCCCCTACGAGCTGAGCCAGGGACAGCAGCGGCGGCTGGCCCTGCTGTCCATGCTGGCGGGGGAGCAGTCCCTGCTGCTGCTGGACGAGCCTACCTACGCCCAGGACGAGCGGTCCACCCGCTTCATCCTGGACCTGCTGGAGCGGCGGGGGGCGGAGGGACTCACCGCCGTGCTGGCCACTCACGACCTGGCGCTGGCCCGGGCCTGCGCCAATCAGATCCTGCTGCTGGAGGACGGACGCCTGACCACTCTCGCCCCAGCGGAGCTGGACGCCTATGCCGCCGAGAGGAGGATGCCGTCATGCGAAGCCTGAATCCCGGCTATAAGCTGCTCACACTGATTTTGGCCTCCCTGCTGCTGTCGGTGACCTTTCACACCCGGCTGAATCTGCTGACGGCGGGGCTGGCGCTGCTGGTCACCTTCTGTACGCCCGGTGTCCGCCGGCGGAACCTGCTGCTGGCCCTGATCCCTTTTTTTCTGACGGCGGCCGGCATGTTCACCACCGGCCTGTTCTTCTCCAACGGCGGGCAGGAGGGGGTGGAGGTAACGCTGCTGGGCCAGCGGACCCTCTACGCCACCAACCTGACCACCGCCGCCCAGCTCGCCTCCCGGGTGCTGGCCTTCGGCGGCCTGGGGATGCTCTTCGCCTTTACCACCGACTCCATGGAGCTGATTATGAGCCTGATGCAGCAGTTCCGCATGCCGCCCAAGTTTGCCTATGGCATTCTGGCGGCCTACCACTTCTTTCCGGTGGTCAAGGAGGAATACGCCGTCGTGGGGGCGGCCCTACAGGTGCGAGGCGTCAAGGCGGGCCTCTGTTCTACCAGACGGCTGTTCCCCATGCTGGTCCACGCCCTGGAGCGTTCGGAGAGCCTGGCCATGGCCATGGAGTCCCGGGGCTTTGAAAGCGGGAGCCCCCGGGCGGTAGCGTTTCGGGTGGAGCTGCGCCCGGTGGATTTCCTGTTTCTTTTCGGACTCAACGGCGCGCTGCTCGCCGGACTCATTCTGCTGTGAGAAAGGAGATGCGTTCATGATTGCGGCCAAACGGGGGGAGTGGGCTCAGGCCTGCGCCGACTACCCCGACCTGTCCCCCTTCACCCTGCTCAAGCTGAGCATGGTACGCTACGGCGCGGAGCTGAGCCGGGGCGCGCTGGAGCGCCTTCAGGACCCCCGCTATTCCTTCGGGCAGACGGAGCCCTTCGGCATCCGCTTCGAGGGCCGAGCCCCCGCCCTGGCCCTGCCCGGCCCCATCCTGCTGCGGGACGGCTCCTTTGTCTACATCAACTACGGGGAGCGCTTTGACGATCCCTACCGGATCGACTACGACCGGGACAGCGGCGTGTTCCTGCTGCGGGAGGGGGATGAGACCCTGGAGGAGGTGGACTTCGTGCCCCGGCCCGCCTTCTTTGGGAAAAAGACCAGCCGGGGCACCCCCATGGAGGCGCTGGCCGACGTCCGGGCCCAGAAGCTGATTCTCACCGCCTTCCAGCGGTGCCGCCTGTGGGAGGGAGGCGACCAGTGCCATTTCTGCGCCTTCTTCACCGACGGCCGCAGCCAGGGGGAGGTGGATGGGCAGGACATCTACGAGACCGTGCGGGAGGCCATCCGGGAGCCCGGACGCTTTTCGGAGATCTACCTCTCCGGCGGTACGGATTTCAGCGGGGACCCGCCCTTTGCGGCCGAGGCGGAGCGTTACATCCGGGTGCTCCAGGCCGTCGGGCGGAACTTCTCCGGCCGGTTCTCCAGCCAGCTCATGGCTCCCGCCTATCCAAAGACGCTGCTCCGGCGCATTTACGATCAGACCGGGGTGACCTCCTACTGTCCCAACATCGAGGTGTGGGATGCGGCCATTTTTAAGGAGCTATGCCCGGGAAAGGAGAAATGGGTGGGCCATGCCGAGTGGGTCCGCCGGACCCTAGACGCAGTGGAGATATTCGGAAAAGGGCAGGTGTGCACCCAGGTGGTGGGCGGCGTGGAGCTGGCCGCCCGAAACGGCTTTGCCACCGTGGACCAGGCCCTGAAATCCAACTTTGAGGCCTGCGAATTCTTCGCCCGGCACGGGGTCAGCTACCTCAGCGTTCTCTGGCACCCCCACAAGGCCTCCCGGCTGGGGTTCCGGCCCCTGCCGCCGCTGGACTATTATATCCGGCTGGCCAAGGGCCTCCACGAGATCCGGCGGGACTACGGTTTGACCTCCACCAACGACGACTACAAGCACTGCGGGAACCACCCCGACAGCGATCTGGAAAGGTTGGATTGATATGCTGCGACTGCCTGGAAAGACCCCGCTCCCAGCGGCGGCCGCCGGCCGGCTGGAGAAGGCGGATTGCTGCAGGCTGCTCCAGGTCCCGGGGGCGGCGGCAGGGGAGCGGCACGCCTTTTTGTGCCCCTCTCTCACCAGCCTGAACGGCGTGACGCTGGCCCTGAGCCTGCCCCAGGAGCGGACGGATCTGGGCCGGGGGCTGGTTCGCGGGCTCTGGTTTGACCAGCCTCTCACGCTGTGGCTGTGCGGAGCGGGGACCACCCTGCGGGCACGGGCGTGGGCCTACCGCTGCCACATTGCCGGTCCGGTATTTACCCGCCTGTTGGCCCGGGCCAGGGAGGCGGACCCCGTCGGCGACATCGCCTGCGCCTGGGAGCTGCTGGCGGAGGAGTGGCGGGAGACGGGGGAGCTCCCTCCGGCCCCCGAGCCGCTGCCGGACGGCCCGCCGGAGCTGCACCTGGATCACCCGCTGTTGCACACAGACCGATGAAGACAGCCCGCCCCCGCGCCTATGGCGCGGGGGCGGGCTGTGCGTTAGGGTACGGTATCGGGGCGCTGCCTGGACGCCACATAGTCCAGATAGGCCTGACGGATGGCCTTCAGGCCGCGCTGCCGGATGTAGACCACGTCCCCGGTCACCAGCAGAAACTGCTTGTCCGCCTGCCGGATGTAGTCCATGTTGACCAGAAAGCTCTGATGGCACCGGAGGAACCGCCGGTCCCGCAGCTCGCCTTCGATCTCGTTGAGGGTCTTGTAGATCACGTAGGTCCCGCCGGTGCAGCAGTGCAGGATGCATCTGGAGTTGCTGCTCTCGACATACAGGATCTCGTCGTAGGAGATGTGAAAGACCGTGGTGCGCTGCCGGATCTGATAGACGCAGGCGCTTCGGACCTGAGTGATCCGGTCCATGACCCTGCACAGCTTTTCGTAGTGGTACGGCTTGAGCAGATAGCCGTCGGCCCCCACGTCGTAGCTGTCCACCGCAAACTCCGGCGCGACCGTGAGGAAGATGATGCTCCCACCATAGCCGAACTCCCGCAGCCGATGGGCCAGAGCAAGCCCCAGCATATCGCCCAGGTAGATATCCAGAAGGACGGCGTCGAACCAAGCGCCGTCCTCGATGTCGTACAGCAGGTCCATTCCCTTTTCATACGGTACGATATCGAAGGGAATGGTCTGGGCCGAAGCATAGTGGCGGATCAGCTCTGCGATCAATTCTCGGTCGATAAAACTGTCGTCGCAAATGGCAATACGCATGTTCCAGAATCCTTTCTTTGGAAAGACTGCTTGGCAGCGATCCCATAACCGGCTCGAACGGATCAAAAAGAAGCGTATTTCGTTCTGGACGGAGGCGGGAGTTGGATGATTGACGAATTCATCGGTTTTCCATGCGTTTTCGACATGTCGAGGCACGGATACCGGAATATGCTACAATACTTCCGGGATGGTAAAGAAGGGCTGTTTGCCCGATGGGAGTAGCGGAATGAGGAGGATAGTATGTTTGAATATCAAGCAGAGCAGGAGCGGCTGTGCCGCTCAGATGTGGGGGAATATACCGCGTTCGGTGTGCGGGCCTGCTGCAGGTGCGGCGGACAGAGGGAGACGGTAGCCTTGATCTCGGATGTGTTTTTGGACGAGGGGACGGCGGAACGGTGCGTCAGACAATGGAACCGGATGGAGCTGGATGTGATCCATTTGTGGGACGTCATTGACGATCTTTTGGCACTGTAAACCGGAAAGCAGAGCGTCATAGCAAAAAAGTCAGCAAACGATCGTTTGCTGACTTTTTTTGGTGGACCTGAAGGGATTCGAACCCTCGACCTCTCGGATGCGAACCGAACGCGCTCCCAACTGCGCTACAGGCCCATGAAAATCGCCCGGCACGAACCGAACGCCATATTATTATAGCATATTTTCTCTTTTTGTAAAGCCCCTTTTTCACAAATAGCAAAAGCGTCTTGATAATTTAGGATAAGTGTAGTACAATAACTCCTACCGGCTGATACCGGGCCTGCCCGGCCCGGCGCAAAGCAAGGCCGCGCTAGTCGGGGAGTTAGCGGTGCCCTGTACCTGCAACCCGCTACAGCAGGGATGAACCCCGGCCCCCGGAACTGCACTGTGTCGTCTGCCCCAGGCAAGTAGTGATGATAGATCGGTCCCGCGCAACGGGAACCCGTGAACCATGTCAGGCGGGGAACCGAGCAGCATTAAGCGGAACCTCCCGTGTGCCGCGGGGGCGCCGTTCTTGAGCCAACTGCCCGGGTAACGGACATAGCGCAGCATTTCAAAGGTCGGTGTGCGGCCTTGCTTTGCGCCGGAAGGGCAAATCAGATCAGCGCGAGGGGCACGGTTCGCCGCGCCCCCTTTTTTCGTGAGGTGACAGGAGCGATGTACCAGGCCCTATACCGCAAATGGCGGCCCCGAACCTTTGACGATGTGGTGGGGCAGTCCCATATCACCGAGACCCTCAAGCGGCAGGTGGCTACCGGCCGCCTCTCCCATGCCTATCTGTTCACCGGCACCCGGGGCACGGGCAAGACCACCTGCGCCAAGATCCTGGCCCGGGCGGTCAACTGTGAGCATCCGACGGATGGCAATCCCTGCAACCAGTGCGCCTCCTGCCAGGGCATTGAGAACGGCTCTATCCTGGATGTGCTGGAGCTGGACGCCGCCTCGAACAACGGCGTGGATCAGGTCCGCGCCCTACGGGATGAGGCGGTCTATTCTCCTGCCGCGGTCCGCAAGCGGGTCTATATCGTGGACGAGGTCCACATGCTCTCCACGGCGGCCTTCAACGCCCTGCTGAAGATCCTGGAGGAGCCCCCAGCCCATCTGATGTTCATTTTAGCCACCACGGAGCTGCACAAGGTGCCGGCCACCATCAAATCCCGATGTCAGCAGTTTTCCTTTCAGCGCATCCTGCCGGCGGACATCGCCCGGCGGCTGAGCTATGTGGCGGAACGGGAGGGGATCGACCTGAAGCCCGAGGGGGCGGCGCTGCTGGCGCGTCTGGCCGACGGCGGCCTGCGCGACGCGCTGTCGCTGCTGGACCAGTGCGCCGTCTCCGGCGGGCCCGTGGGGGAGCAGCAGGTACTGGACGCCCTGGGACTGGCAGGCGGTCTGGAGACCGGGCGCCTGATGGGACGGGTAGCGGATCATGACGCCGCCGGGGCCCTGGAGGACATTGCACGGCTGTATGGGGGCGGGAAGGATGTATCCGCCATTCTGGGAGAGCTGTCCTCGCTGGCCCGGGATTTGCTCATTCGAAAGACCGCGCCCACGGCAGGCGGAGCGCTCCTCACCGGCGGCTTTGACGATGCCACGCTGCGGGGCCTGTCCCAGCGCTTTACCCCCGCCAAGCTGGCCTGGGTGCTCTCCACGCTCCAGTCCACCCTGGCGGACCTGCCCCGGAGCAGCAACCGTCGGACCGACGCCGAGCTGTGCCTGATCCGGCTGTGCGACGAGACTCTGGATGACAGTGTCCCGGCCATCCATGCCCGGCTGGCCCGGGTGGAGGCCCAACTTGCCTCCGGTGTACCGATTCAAACGACAGGTGAAATGCCTTTACAAGAGAAAAGAGAAGTCAGGCCGAAGGAGTCCTTGAAAACAGAGGGCCAGCAAGGAAAAATACTTGCTAATTTGGACGCCCCGGCAACGGAGACTCCCCCCCGGGAGGAGTCCTCCACAGTCCAGGAACCGGCCTCTCAGGAGGCTGTCCGGCCGGTCCGGACGGCCGAGCCGGTTTCCGCTCCCGCGTCCATGCCCAGCGGAGACTTCTGGCCCGCTCTGGCGGAGAGCCTGCGGGATCAGGTGGGGCGGAATGTGTGGTCTTTCCTGGGAAATGCCGCCATGACCAGGGGGACGCTGGAGGACGGGGTGCTCACCCTGTGGGCGGACGACGATCTGGTCAAGGGGGTCATCGGCCGGCAGGCGGTGCTGGACACGGTGGCTCGGGCGGCCAGCGCCCGGGTGGGGAGCCCGGTGCGGGTAACGGTCAAGGTGGGCAAGCCGGAGAGCGCTCCAGCGGCTCCCGCTCCCGCCCACGACAACCTGGATGATCTGCTGGCCTTCAGTCAGCAGTTTGACAACATCACCATCAAATAAGGAGTGTATGCGATATGGCGAAAGGCTTTGGAGGCCGCGGCGGCATGGGTATGGGCGGCGGCATCAACATGAACATGATCAAGCAGGCCCAGAAGATGCAGGAGAACATGCAGAAGATGCAGGCCGAGCTGGAGGCCAAGGAGTATACCGCACAGGCGGGCGGCGGCGTGGTTTCGGCCACCGTCAACGGCAAGCGGGAACTGCTGTCCATCACCATTGATCCGGAGGCCGTGGACCCCGATGATGTGGAGATGCTTCAGGATATGATCGTGGCGGCGGTGAATGAGGCCATCCGGGCCTGCAGCACCGACGCCGCCTCCAGCATGGAGAAGCTGACCGGCGGGCTGGGCCTGCCATTCTGAACGTTGAGCTATCCTATGTGAAAGGAGGCGCATATGAAGCTGAGGATCCCCAAGGTGGGGATGCGCACCATCAAGACCGCCGTGGCGGTGATGCTGTCCTATCTGCTGTTCGTCCCCTTTGATCTGATGTATCGGGAGGAGTATGGCGGCATCTGGGGGCAGATGGGGCCCCTATATGCCTGCATCGCCTGCATTGTGTGCATGCAGAGCTCCCTGGGCCAGACGGTGCGCCAGGGAGTGTCCCGGCTCATCGGTGTGGCCATCGGCGGCGCGCTGGGGGTGCTGGCCCTGACCTTGGGCCCCGTGCTGTCCCATCCGGCGGTGCAGACCCTGACCCTGGGCGCGGTCTGTGTGGCGGGGATTTGGACGGGTCTGCTCCTGAAACGGCCTGCGGCCTGCCCCATGGCCTGCATTGTGCCATGCGTCATTCTGATCGGGGGGCATACCGGGGTGGAGCGGTATTATTATGCCGCCGCCCGGATCATCGAGACCGTAGTGGGCGTGGCCGTTGCCTTTGGGGTCAACGCCCTGCTGCCGGATCACCGGCGGGAGGAAGAGCCGACGGAGAAGCCGGCGGACCCTTCGACCGGTGAAGAACAGAAGAAATGAAAAAGGGGGGCCCTCCGACGCTGGAGGGCCCCTTTTCTGCCATTTTGTTCAAGCCTCCAGGGCTTCCTCCCCGGATTTGAGGAACATGGCGCTGAAGACCACGGCCAGAAGGCCGCAGCAGACCAGCACGGCTCTGCCCCGCCACTGTTCCGTGCACCAGACGCCCAGGAAGGCGCCCAGAATGAAAAGGAGGATGATGGCGTAGTATTGGAGCCCTCGGCGGCGGGCGGTGGGATCGTGGTCCTGCACCGCGTGGAACAGCAGCTCAGTGCCGCTGCGGAGATTTCCGGTGCACATGGTGGTGGCGCAGGGGTTGCCGCGGATCTTGCGGAAGGACTGCACCTGCACGGCGCACACAAAGGAGACCAGTACGTTGGCCGCCGTGTCCCACTCGCCGGTGGGGAGTAGGGCGACCAGACCTAAAATAGCGATCTCCAGGGCGATCACGATCTGCCGCCAGTGGATGGCCGGATGGCTGCGGAAACGGCGGCGGGTCAGCTCCGCCACCACCACGCCTAGGGCGAACGCCAGGATGGGGATGAGGTAGTGGAGCAGGGCGTCGAACTGCCCCTCGGCCAGCTTGACGCCCAGCAGGACGATGTTGCCGGTCTGGGCATTGGCAAACACTTTGCCTCGGCACAGATAGGTGTAGGCGTCCAGAAAGCCGCCCGTGACGGTCAGAAGGGCACCCAGAAACAGAGTTTCGGACATCTGGTGTCCAGCGCGGTTCATGCGGTCTCCTCCTTTGACATGGACCGGGCCCCGCCGGAGCGGGGCCCGGAAAACTCAATAGGTGTGGGTGCAGATCTCCCGAATCTTGGCCTGGAGGACCTTCAGATCCTCAAAGGTCTCAGGCCGTTTCCGGGGGTCCCGCAGCAGGGCGGCGGGATGGTAGATGGCCATCATCTGGACCCCAGCCTTTTCAAACCACTGGCCGTGCTCTTTGGTGATCTTGAAATCCTCCCGGATGAGGCGCATGGCGGCAATGCGGCCCAGGCAGACGATGATCTTGGGGCGGAGCAGCGCCACCTGGTTGCGGAGATAGCCGATGCAGGCCTCCACCTCCACGTTGAGGGGGTCCCGGTTCTGGGGCGGACGGCATTTGACCGTATTGCCGATGAATATCTTGGACCGGTCCAGGTCGATGAGGGTGAGCATATCGTCCAGCAGCTTGCCCGCCTTGCCCACGAAGGGCTTGCCGGTCAGATCCTCCTGTTCGCCGGGTCCCTCCCCGATGAACATGACCTCGGCGTTCCGAGCCCCGTCGCCGAAGACCACGTTGTGCCGGGTCTCGGCCAGGGCGCACTTCTGGCAGGAGAGGCAGGCGGATTCTAATTCAGGCCAATCAAGCATGTCGTTTCCTCGTTTCTGTTCCATGATTTTTTACATTGTATCATAAAGTGCATGGGCAGGGGAAGATGCGGTTTAGCTAAAATTCACCGTTGACTTTTTTGCAGGAACTGCATATAATACACGCATCAAAGGCAATGACGAAGACCGCGCCCCGTGAGGGCCGCCAGAGAATCCGGGTCACCGACTGAGAGCCCGGTCCGGCTGGATGGGGATGCGCAACGCTTCACGAGCTGAAAGTTCGAGTCCGCAAGGAGGAGGGCTTTTCGTCGTCCCGCGTTAAGGGAGACAAGAGGCCGGCTCAAGGGTGAGACGGCAACGTTTGGGTGGTACCGCGGATTATTCCGTCCCGAAACTGCGAAAAGCAGCTTCGGGACTTTTTTATTCATTTTTGGATTTTTTAGAAAGAAGCTGTCTTTTGAAGGTACCGAAAACAGACGGAGCGGTGTACAGTATAGTTTGATGAAAGGACGTGAACGGTCATGGAATTCCTGAAAGGCGCCCCCAAAACACAGCGGCTGGAACTCAAAGACATCCTGGGAGGTGCCCATCGGAACGAGACCGTCCAGGTCGCCGGTATGGTCCATGCCAGACAGACGGTGGGCGGCGGGCTCACCTTCCTGAAGCTGCGCAAGCGGGACGGCATCCTGCAGTGTACCTGCGCCGAGGGCGTGGACGTGTCTGGCGTGCCGGAGGAGGCCGCGGTCGTGGTCACCGGCACCCTCCGGGAGGAGCCCCGGGCTCCCGGCGGGGTGGAGCTGGCGGCTCAGGCTGTGGAGGTCCTGTCCCGGCCCGCGGCCCCCCTGCCGGTGCCGGTGCCCAAGGCCAGACTGAACATCAACCTGGACACCGAGCTGGGCCTGCGGCCCGTGGTGCTCCGCCACTTGCGGGAGCGCAGCGTATTCAAGGTCCAGGAGTGCCTGGGCCGGGCATTTCGGGAGTATCTCCAGGGCCAGGGCTTCACTGAGGTCCACACCCCAAAGATCGTTCACGCCGGGGCGGAGGGCGGTTCCAACATCTTCCGGCTGGACTACTTTGGCCGCAAGGCGTTTTTAGCCCAGTCCCCTCAGTTCTACAAGCAGACCATGGTGGGGGTTTTTGAGCGTGTGTTCGAGGTGGCCCCGGTGTTCCGGGCGGAAAAGCACTCCACGGCCCGGCACCTCAACGAGTACACCTCTCTGGATTTCGAGATGGGCTTCATCGACTCCTTTGCGGACGTGATGGCCATGGAGACCGGCTTCCTCCAGTATGCTATGGAGCTGCTGCGGACGGAGTACGCCGCCGACGGGAAGCGGCTGGGTATCGCTATCCCCAACGTGGAGCGCATCCCCTGCGTCCGCTTCGATGAGGTCAAGGGCCTGGCGGCGGAGAAGTACGGCTACCAAATCCGGGACCCCTACGACCTGGAGCCGGAGGAGGAGCACGCCATCGGCCGCTACGCCAAAGAGGAGTGGGGCAGCGACTTTGTGTTCGTCACCCACTACCCCAGCAAGAAACGGCCCTTCTACGCCATGGACGACCCCGCAGACCCCCGGTACACCCTGTCCTTTGACCTGCTGTTCCGGGGCGTGGAGGTCACCACCGGCGGCCAGCGGGTCCACAGCTACGCCGAGCAGGTGAAGAAGATGGAGAAGCGGGGGATGCATCCCGAAGAATTCGAGAGCTATCTGATGATCCACAAGCACGGCATGCCGCCCCACGGCGGTCTTGGCATCGGCCTGGAACGGCTGACCATGCAGCTGTGCGGGCTGGAAAACGTGCGGTGCGCCTGCCTGTTCCCGCGGGATCTGAGCCGGCTGGAGCCTTAAGGAGGAGATCAAAATGAAGATAACCGAAGAGATGGTGGATTATGTCTCCGCCCTGTCCCGACTCAGGCTTCCAGAGGAGGAGAAGGTCAAAGTGGCCGCCGAGCTGGAGCAGATCATCGGCTACATGGATGTGCTCAATACTCTGGATACCAGCGGGGTGGAGCCCATGAGCCATGTGTTCCCGGTGAAGAATGTGCTCCGGCCCGACGTGGTGGAGCCCTCGGCGGACCGGGCCGAGCTGCTGAAAAACGCGCCGGTTCCCGACGAAGCGGCCTTTCTGGTGCCCAAGACGGTGGAATGAGGGGGAGTGGATATGGAATGGTATGAGCTGACCGCCCTCCAACTGGGCGAAAAGATCCGGGCCGGGGAGGTCTCCGCCGTGGAGGCCGCCCAGGCGGCCCTGGACCGGATGGCCGCCCTCCAGCCGGACAACAACGCCTTCATCACCACCCTGGCCGACCATGCGCTGGCCGAGGCAGAGGCGGTGCAGAAAAAGCTGGCCGCCGGGGAGGAGCTGGGCCCGCTGGCCGGTGTGCCCATGGCCCTCAAGGACAACATCTGCACCCGCGGGGTCAAGACCTCCTGTGCCTCTAAGATTCTGGGGGATTTCACCCCGCCCTACGACGCCACGCTGACCGAGCGGCTCCGGGCCGCCGGCTCGGTGCTGCTGGGCAAGCTGAACATGGACGAATTTGCCATGGGCTCCACCTCCGAGACCTCCTTCTACGGCCCGGTAAAGAACCCCTGGGATCCGGGCCGGGTGCCCGGCGGGTCCTCCGGTGGGGCCGCCGCCGCCGTGGCGGCGGGGGAGTGCTGGTACGCCATCGGCTCGGACACCGGCGGGTCCATCCGTCAGCCCTCCGCCTACTGCGGCGTCACCGGCATGAAGCCCACTTACGGCGCCGTCTCCCGCTACGGCCTCATCGCCTACGCCTCTTCTCTGGACCAGATGGGCCCCATCGCCCGCACCGCCGCCGACTGCGCCGCCGTGCTGGACGCCGTCATGGGGAAGGACCGGCGGGACGGCACCAGTCTGGATGTGTCGGCGGGCGGACTGCTGGCCGGCCTCACCGGAGATGTGCGGGGCATGAAGATCGGCCTGCCCGCCGACTGCTTTGGGGCGGGGCTGGACCCGGAGGTCCGTGCCGCCGTACTGGCCGCCGCCGACGTGTTGAAGGCCCGGGGGGCCGTGGTGGAGGAATTCGCTCTGCCCGTGATGGAATACGTGGTCCCCACCTACTATATCATTGCCGCCGCCGAGGCCAGCTCCAACCTGTCCCGGTTCGACGGGGTGAAGTACGGCTGGCGGGCGGAGGGCTACGAGGATCTCACCGATCTGTACAACAAAACCCGTACCGAGGGCTTTGGCTCCGAGGTCAAGCGCCGCATTCTGCTGGGGACCTTTGTGCTGTCCACCGGCTACTACGACGCCTACTATAAAAAGGCCCTTCAGGTGAAGGCCCTCATCAAGCGGGCCTACGACGAGGCCTTTGGGACCTATGACCTGCTGCTCACCCCCGTGGCGCCCACCACCGCGCCGCGTCTGGGGGAGAGCCTGTCCGACCCGCTGAAGATGTACCTGTCCGATATCTACACCGTGCCCCTCAATCTGGCGGGGCTGCCGGGGCTGAGTATGCCCTGCGGCTTTGACGCCCGGGGCCTGCCCATCGGGGCCCAGCTCATCGGCCCCGCGCTGGGGGAGGCCAGGGTGCTCAACGCCGCCCACGCCTTCCAGCAGGACACGCAGTTCCATACCAAGATGCCGAAGGGAGGCGCCGCGCAATGACCTGGGAGATGGTTATCGGCCTGGAGACCCATGTGGAGCTGGCCACGAAAACCAAGATCTTCTGCTCCTGCACCACCGCGTTCGGCGGCGACCCCAACACCCACTGCTGCCCGGTGTGCACCGGGATGCCTGGCGCTCTGCCGGTGGTCAACGAGAAGGTGCTGGAGTTCGCCGTCAAGGCGGGGCTGGCCCTGAATGGGACCATCACCCGCGATTGCAGGTTCGACCGGAAGAACTACTTCTACCCCGACCTACCCAAGGCCTACCAGGTGTCCCAGCTCTATCTGCCCATTGTCCGGAACGGCAAAGTGCCCATCCAAACGGCCTCCGGGGTGGAAAAGACCATTCGCATCCATGAGCTCCATATGGAGGAGGACGCGGGGAAGCTGGTCCACGACCCCTGGATCGACCAGACCCGGGCGGACTACAACCGCTGCGGCGTGCCCCTGATCGAGATCGTCACCGAGCCCGATTTCCGCTCCGCCGAGGAGGTCATCGCCTATCTGGAGAAGCTGCGCTCCATCCTCCAGTACCTGGGGGTCTCCGACTGCAAGATGCAGGAGGGTTCCCTGCGCTGCGACGTGAACCTGTCCGTCCGGCCCGCCGGGAGCGAGGAGCTGGGCACCCGTACCGAGATGAAAAACCTGAACTCCTTCAAGGCCATCGCCCGGGCCATCGAATATGAGGCCCGCCGGCAGGTGGAGCTCATCCAGGAGGGAAAACGGGTGGTTCAGGAGACCCGGCGCTGGGATGAGAACAAAGACGCCACCTTTGCCATGCGCTCCAAGGAGAACGCCCAGGATTACCGCTACTTCCCCGAGCCGGACATCCCACCTATGGAGCTCTCAGAGGAATACCTGGAGCATGTCCGCGCGGAGATCCCCGAGATGGCGGAGGCCAAGATGGCCCGGTATCAGAGGGACTGGGGCCTGCCCGTCTATGACACCCGGATGATCACCGGTCAGAAGGCCCTGGCCGATTTCTTTGAGGAGACGGTGGCGCTGGGGGCGGCCCCCAAGCAGGCGGCCAACTGGATCATGGGAGAGGTGCTGCGGCAGCTCTCCGCCCAGGGCCTGGAGGCCAAGGATATGACCCTTACGCCCGGGACTCTGGCCCGGCTCATCGAGCTGGTCCAGACCGGGAAACTGAACCGCAACACCGCCGTGAAGGTATTCGACGCCGTGTTCGTGGCAGACGGCGACGTGGACGCCTATGTGAAGGAGCACGGACTGGAGCAGGTCTCCGACGCCGGGCTGGTGGGCCGGGCGGTGGAGCAGGTCTTGGCCGCCAACCCCAAGTCCATTGAGGACTATCGGGCGGGAAAGGAAAAGGCCTTCGGCTTCCTGGTGGGTCAGGTGATGCGGGAGCTCAAGGGCCGGGCCTCGCCCCAGGTGGTCAATCAGACCATCCGGGAGAAGCTGGAGCAGATGAAGTGAAGGACGGGGGACCGGCCGTGGCCGGTCCCCCGTTTTCTGTGCGGACGGTCTTTTACCGGCGGGGAAAAGCTGATATAATACCGGTAACCGACGGAGAGGGGAGAGATGGGATATGAAGTCCATTCGACGCATGGGAGCGCTGCTGTGGTGTGCGGTCCTGCTGCTGGGCGGCCTGACCCTGCCCGCGGCCGCCGACGCGCCCAGCCAGACCCTGACCATCCTGTTTACCCATGACACCCACGATCACTTTTTACCCATGCCCGCCGAGGGAGGCGGGGAATACGGCGGGCACACCCCCCCCGGCCCCCCGCCGGAGGGGGAGGGGGAAAAAGCCGCCGAGCTG
>ERZ781272.478-NODE-478-length-26804-cov-11.049572_pt1 | contig 26804 bp, 20 predicted proteins | sample MGYA00375850_ERZ781272 | MGnify/ENA primary metagenome ERZ781272 (study PRJEB29790, sample SAMN06051246) | human gut metagenome | host: Homo sapiens | place: USA: Cincinnati, Ohio | collected 2013-06-21 | study: EMG produced TPA metagenomics assembly of the Gut...
CCATGACGCCGTGTTCGATGACGTAGTTCACCGCGGCGGCGTACCAGGCGCTCTGGTCCACGTCCGCCCAGTCGGCGGGAGCCGCGGGCTCCTCCGGAGTCTCGGCGGTGGGGGCGTTGACCACGGTGATGCGGCCCTCGGCCGCGCCGTACTGCGCGGTGGTGACGGCGCCGCCCAGCGCCTCGGTGATGTAGTCCATCAGGACCTCGTCCATGGGCACACCCAGGTCATAGTTGACGGTGGCGGCCTTGAAGGCGTAGTAGGTGTCGCCGCCGGAGGCCATAAAGTCATTGGTGGCGATGGTGTAGGTCGCGGCGGGGTCAAAGTCCTTGCCGCCCACGCTCTCGATGGTCACGCGGCCGATGGAGGCGGGGGCGAAGTAGGTGGAGGCAGGGTACTGCTCACCCTGAGCATAGGCCACGCCGGCGTCCACAGTGAACACAATACCGGAGACCTGGGGGAAGCCGCCGATGGCGGTGGGGGTGCAGTAGGTGGATGCTTCCAGGGCCTCCAGCAGCTCATTACCGGTGACCTTAACGATGCTCAGGGTGTTGCCGAAGGGCAGCACCGTGTTGACGTCCTTCTTGGTGATGTCGCCGGCGGCGATGCTGGCCCGGATGCCGCCGCCGTTGGTGACGGCCGCGTCCACGGTCTCGCCCTGCTGCCCGGCGCCCCAGACCAGGGCGTCGGTGATCAGGTTACCCAGGTTGGTCTCCTCAGTACGGTTGCCGGGATCCCGCTCACCGTTGAGGAGCACCTCGGTCTTGGCGAACACGGCGCCGTATTCCGCATCCACCTGCGCCTGGATCTCGGCGGCGCGGGCGGCCACGATCTCATCAGAGAGGGTGATGGTATCGCTGGGAATGGTCTCGGCCCCAATCTTCTTCTCCACAGGATCAATGGTAATCATACCTACGTTCTCCAGCTTGGTGCCGGTGGAGGTCAGCAGGGTATCTCCCACGAAGCCATTCGTTTCCGTGACGGCCCAGACGTCCTCCAGGGTGGAGTGGGAGTGGCCGTCGATGAACACGTCGATGCCGGTCACCTTGGCCAGCAGGTCCACGGAGCGATTGCCCACGGACTCATCGTCGATGCCCAGGTGGCCCAGGCACACGATGTAATCGCAGCCCTCGGCCTTCAGAGCGTCCACCTGCTCCTGGGCGCACTTCGCCAGCTCGTCGCCGGCCAGGAACGTAACCCCGGCGATCTTGGCGGGATGGGCCTTGGTGGCGGTCTCAGGGGTGTCCAGACCGAACACGCCGATCTTCACACCCGCATCGGTGGTGAAAATGGTATTGGCCTGGAAGGCCACCGCGCCCTCATAGAGCACGTTGGCGGCCACGATGGGGAACTGGGCCGTTCCGGCCAGTTCCTTCAGGTTGGCGTAGCCGTAGTCGAACTCATGGTTGCCGGGGGCGGCCACGTCGTAGCCCGTCAGGTTCATCAGCTCCACGGCGGAAGCGCCCTCGGAGGTGCTGACCGCAGGATCGCCCTGGATAAAGTCGCCGGCGTCCATCAGCAGGACGTAGGCGCCCTTTTCCTCAAGGGCATCCTTCAGTGCGGCCACCTTGGCATAGGTTCCGATGGCTCCGTGTACGTCGTTGGTGTGCAGGAGGACGATCTCGCCCGACAGGTCCGCCGGGACCACGTAGGGGGCTGCCTGCGCATCGTCTCCCTCTGCCGCCACGGCCGGTACGGTCAGGCTGAACGCCATGGCCACAGCCAGCAGCAGCGACAGCAGCTTCTTCTGCTTCATTTTTCTTTCCACCTTTCGTTCCATTTCTCGGAAGTTCCAAGCCGTCCTTGGATATCCTAATAGTAACAAATCGGTGACAGGATTACAAGGACGGGGGACAGATTTTTTCGCCGCATCCCGCCCTGCCCGGCAGTCAAACAGGCGGGGAATACGCTTCGTATTCCCCGCCTGCCGTCTTTTTATTTGGTCGCCCAGTTGCCCGTAGCCTCACAGGTGAGGTAGGCGTTGATGAATCCGTCCAGATCGCCGTCCATGACGGCGTTGATGTTGCTGGTCTCATAGGCGGTGCGGTTGTCCTTCACCAGTTGGTAGGGCATAAAGACGTAGGAGCGGATCTGGCTGCCCCATTCGATCTTGAGCTGCACGCCCTTGATGTCGGAGATCTTTTCCGCGTGTTCCTGCATCTTGAGCTCCACCAGCTTGGAGCGGAGCATCCGCATACAGGTGTCCTTGTTTTGAAACTGGCTCCGCTCGGTCTGGCAGGCCACCACCACGCCGGTGGGCCTGTGGATGAGCCGGACGGCGGAGGAGGTCTTGTTGATGTGCTGGCCGCCGGCGCCGGAGGAGCGGTAGACCTGCATCTCGATGTCCTCGGGCCGGATGTCCACCTCTACGTCGTCGGGGATCTCCGGCATAACCTCCAGGGCGGCGAAGGAGGTCTGCCGCCTGGCGTTGGCGTCGAAGGGGGACACCCGCACCAGCCGGTGGACGCCGTGCTCGCTCTTCAGGTGGCCGTAGGCGTTCTCCCCCTGGATCATGATGGTGGCGGACTTAATGCCGGCCTCGTCGCCGTCCAGGTAGTCCACCACCTGATAGGTATAGTCGTGGCGCTCGGCCCAGCGGGTGTACATGCGGTAGAGCATCTGGGCCCAGTCCTGGGCCTCGGTGCCGCCGGCCCCGGCGTGGATGGTGAGGATGGCGTTGGAGTTGTCGTACTCACCGGTGAGCAGGGTGGACAGCCGGGCCTCCTCCATGTCCTGCTCCAGTCTGGCGTACCCCTCCTCCACCTCGGGCACCAGGGAGCCGTCCTCCTCCTCGTTGCCCATCTCGCACAGGGTCAGCAGGTCCTCCCAGTGGCTCTCCCGGCGCTTCTGGGCCTCCAGCTTGTTCTGGAGCTGCTTCATCCGCTGGGTCACCTTCTGGGATTTTTCCAGGTTGTCCCAAAATCCGGGAGCGGCGCTCTCCGACTCCAGCATCTCCAGCTCCTGGGCGGCGCTGGCCAGGTTCAGGGCCTGGGACAGCTCCTCCAGAGCGGGGCGCAGATTGTTCAGCTTCACCTTATATTCATCAAACTGCAGCATCGTTTCACGCTCACTTCCGTTTCAATCGCCCTCATATTATACCCGGAAGCGGGTGGTATGTAAAGGGAAAAACGATCCGCGCGGCGGAAAATTACCCGTGAAAAACCGCCCGGCGGGCGGGCGGTTTCAGCGGTCGCTCTGCATGGGCTCAGTGCTGGAGCAAAAAATCAGGTCGTCTACATCTCCCCGGGGCTCGCAGCGGGGGTTCTCACGGCTCTCCTGCTTCTCTGGCATGCTCTCCCCTCCTTCCGATCAAGTCAACACATGCCAGTATATGCCCTTCCCACCGTAATATGTGCCGAAATTTTTCCCAAAGATAAAAAAGATCCGGCGCCCTGTGGGGCCCCGGATCTTTGGAGACGGTTGGGATTCGTTTCGGTCCTGCCGAGGGGATAGATCAGCAGAGGCCCATGACAGACAGGCCGATAAACAGGAAGCAGGCGATGAAGGGAATGATGATCTGGGTCACCATGATGTCGAAATAGGCTTCCTTGTGGGTCATCTTGCAGATACCCAGCAGCGTGATCTGCGCGCCCTGATGGGGCAGAGTGTCCAGCGTACCGGCGGCGATGGCGGCGATCCGGTGGACCTGGGGCATGGTGGCGCCCAGAGCGGCGTAGGTGTCCTTCAGGGCGTCAAAGGCCACGCCCATGCCGCCGGAGGCGGAGCCGCAGGCGCCGGCGCAGATGGCCACGGTGATCATGACGAAGAAGAGGGGGTGCATGTTGAGGTGCTTGAGGGCTTCCACCAGATCGGCAAAGCCCTGGGTGCCCTTGACCACGCCGCCGAAGCCGACGACGATGGCGGTGTTCAGGATGGCCACGCCGGAATCGGCAGCGCCCTTATTGAACACCTGGACCCATCCATTGATGCCGCCCTTGACCCGGGGGAACATCAGGATGGTGGCGGCAGCCACACCGATGAATACGGAGGTCTCGACGGGCAGGCCGCCCATGGTGCCGTCAGCCCTCTGGAACAGGGGTGCATTGAAGAAGAACAGGATGAGGATGATGGGGATGAAGGCAATGATGGGGCTGGGGAGGTCCTCATTCTCGTCCTCCGTCAGCTCGCTGGGGTCCAGTTGGGTGCGCAGGGAGCTGTCGATGAACACGATGCCCTTCTTGGTGAAGAAGCGGGAGCGGTACTCCAGCCAGGCGAAGATCAGCACATAGGAGGCAATCATGGCCGCCCAGGCGCCGATGCCGCCGGCGGTGGGCGTGGTGCCCAGGGACTGGATGGGGATGACGTTCTGGATGGAGGGGGAGCCCGGGCCGTACATAGAGAAGGTCCAGCAGCCGGCGGAGATGGCGGCGGGGATCAGCCTTCTCGTCAGGTTGGCCTGCCGGAAGAGCTGCAGGGCGATGGGATAGATGACGAAGAAGACCACGAAGCCGGACACGCCGCCGTAGGTCAGAATGCCGGTGATGGTCATGACGATGGGTGCGACCAGCTTGCCGTGGCACAGTCCGGCTAGGAACTTGGCGATGGACTTAGCCGCGCCGGTGAACTGGTAGACGGCGCCGAACAGAGCCCCGACGAAGAACGTCAGGAAATAGCTCGTCACGTAGGAGGAGGCGGCGGGCATAAAGTCGTTCTTCAGACTGGCCAGGATGGCGATCTCGCTGCCGGAGGCCAGGCCGGAGAACACGATGACGAAGATGGTGACCAGGGGAGCCAGAATCAGGGCCGACAGTTGCTTGAATGCCAGCACGCCGAACAGGATCAGGGCAATCACCAGAACCAAAATTCCGAAGTTCAAAGGAAAATCTCCTTCCCTCTTAGTAGGATGATGCGGGGGTGGGCGCTCGGATGGAGCCTGAAAAGGGGCGGCGCCCCGCCGTCGGGCAGCTTCCGTTGTCCGGACCGCAAAGCGCCGCCGTTTTTCTGGTGCTCTGGCTTATTTGAGGCCCATGAGGCCCTCCGCGAAGATGCGCGCGTCCATGAGTCTGGGCCCGCCGGCCTCCATCTTGGGAGTGAAGCCCATTTGGTCAACGACCTGCTTCTGTACGTCGATGCCCGGCGCCACTTCGGTGAGGTATACCCCGTCGCTCCGCAGCTCAAAGACGGCGCGCTCGGTGATGTACATGACAGGCTGCCCGGTCTTGTTGGCGTACGCGCCGGAGAAGGTAATCTGCTCCACGGTGTCGATCATCTTCTGCTCCCGGCCCTCCTGGTCAATGACCAGCTTGCCGTCCTCCACATGGGTCTTGATGCCGCCTGCGGTGAAGGTGCCGCAGAAGAACACCTTTTTGGCGTTCTGGGTGATGTTGACGAAGCCGCCGCAGCCCGCGATCCGGGGGCCGAACTTGGAGACGTTGATGTTGCCGTCCTTGTCCGCCTGAGCCAGGCCCAGGAAGGCCAGATCCACGCCGCCGCCGTCATAGAAGTCGAATTGGTAGGGCTGGTCCAGAATGGCCTCCACGTTGACCGACCCGCCGAACTTGGGGCCGCCCTGGGGCACGCCGCCCACGGGGCCGGCCTCCACCGTCAGGGTCATGTAGTCGCCGATGCCCTCCTCGTTGGCCACCATAGAGATGTACTCCGGAATGCCGATGCCCAGGTTGACCACCTTGTCGGGCTGCAGCTCCATGGCCGCCCGGCGGCCGATGATCTTCTTGGCGCTCATGGGGGGGTACTCCAGGCTGCCCAGAGGCACGTGGAAGTCGCCGGTCATGGACCCGTCGTACTCGCACCCCTGGCACTGCGCGTGGTCCTCCTTGTTCTCACAAACCACGATGGCGTCCACATAGATTCCGGGGATCTTCACCAGCTTGGGGTCCAGATCGCCGTGCTGGACCACCTTTTCCACCTGGACCACCACCTTGCCGCCGCTGTTCTTGACGGCCTGGGCAATGGAGGTAGCCTCCAGCGTGCAGCACTCGTGCTCCAGGGTCACATTGCCGTTCTCGTCGGCATAGGAGCCCCGGATGAAGCCGATGTCAAATTTCAGGGCCTTGTAGAGCAGTCTCTCCTCACCCAGCACCTCCACCACCTCAACGATGTCCTCGGTGGTGACGCGGTTGAGCTTGCCGCCCTCGATGCGGGGATCGGCAAAGGTGTTCAGGCCCACATGGGTGATGTGGCCCACCTTGTGCCCCGCGATGTCCCGGTAGAGCTGGGACAGGGTGCCCTGGGGCAGGTTGTACGCCTCCAGCTTGTCGGCGTTGATCAGCTTGCCCAGCTCCGGCACCATGTTGTAATGCCCGCCGATGACACGCTTGAGCATCCCCTCGTGGGCGAAATGGTCGGCGCCGCTGCCGTCCCGGTTGCCCTGGGCGGCGGCGTAGAAAAGCGTCAGGTCTTTGGGGGAGCCGCTCTCCAGGAAGCGCTGCTCCAGAGCCTTGTTCAGCGCCTCTGGCATGGCGCTGGCCACAAAACCGCTGGTGGTAAAGGTCATGCCGTCCTGGACCATTTTAGCGGCCTCGGCCGCAGTAATCACGGGTTTTTTGCCCATATGTATTGATCCTCCCGTTTCTTCGTTTTCATCGGGTTCCCAGGCGCCGGCTCACTTGCCGATAAAGTGCTTCTCCTTGCGCTTCTCCAGGAACGCGGTCATGCCTTCCTTCTTGTCCTCCGTGGAGAAGGATAGGCCGAAGATGTTGGCCTCCAGCTTCAGGCCGTTGTCCAGATCCATGTCGGCGCCGGAGTTGATGACCTGCTTGGCCAGGGAGACGGCGTAGGGGGCGTTCTTCATGATACGGCCGGCCATCGCCTTGCAGTAATCGAGGAGCTCCTCCTGGGGCACCACGTGGTTGGCCAGGCCGATGCGGTAGGCGTCCTGGGCGTCGATCATATCGCAGGTGAAGATCATCTCCTTGGCGCGGCCCTTGCCCACCAGACGGGCCAGACGCTGGGTGCCGCCGAAGCCGGGCAGGATGCCCAGGCCGCACTCGGGCTGGGCAAACTTGGCGTTTTCAGCGGCCACGCGGATGTCGCAGGCCATGGAGATCTCGCAGCCGCCGCCCAGAGCAAAGCCGTTCACAGCCGCGATGGTCACCTGGGGCATGTTCTCCAGACGGCCGAAAGCCTCTCGGGCCAGCAGGCCCATGGCGCGGCCCTCGGCAGGGGTGGCGTTGACCATCTCGGAGATGTCGGCGCCTGCCACAAAGGATTTGCTGCCGGAGCCCGTCAGGATGACCACCTTGATATCCGTGCGGCCCTCGATCTCCGCCAGGCAGGTGTTCAGCTCTGCCAGGGTTTCGCTGTTCAGGGCGTTGAGGGACTTGGGGCGGTTAATCGTTACCACCGCAATCTCGTTTTCGACTTCCATGAGCAGATTATTCATTTGAAAACCCTCCTTATTAATATGACACCCTTGCTGCTTTGTTTGCAATTTACTTGTATGCAAACAATTTTTACACTGAGATAATACCGCTATAGCCCTAAATTGTCAAGTAAAATTTTGATTATTTTACCAAATTAAATTTATTTTGCTCCAATTAGTTTGGGTATTTTTTCTTTTTATATCAAATAACTTTTGTAATAAATTTTTATGTGCAGCAAAAACAATCTCAAAATAAAGGTTTTTATGTATTTTTTCAAACTTTTTCGTCACAAGTTTTTTGTTGAGCGACGCTTGACAAAGAGGCGGGGTTATGCTATTCTATTTGAGCACCCAAAAGCGCGGAGAACGGGAGCAACTCGCCGGAGTGGCGGAATTGGCAGACGCCCGGGACTTAAAATCCCGTGGGAGAAATCCCGTGCCGGTTCGACCCCGGTCTCCGGCACCAACATCGCGGGGTAGAGCAGCTTGGTAGCTCGTCGGGCTCATAACCCGGAGGTCAGTGGTTCAAATCCACTCCCCGCAACCATAAAACCCTGAAACCGCAATGGTTTCAGGGTTTTTCTCTGTCCCGTTGTAATTTGCAACTGTTTTGATTGAAGAGTCTGTCTCCCTCTTACACGGGGAATCATTTTATTTTTCCTTCAAAATGTCCAGCTTCCTCTTATTTTTGCGCGGCGGCGGTCTTCTGCGCCTTCACGTTCAGACAGTCTGTAAAATTGGTGATGGCCTCCCGCTCCACCTCGGTGCTCTTGTAGGTATAGATCTACCTCGTGGAAACCGAAGCATGGCCGTTGGGGTTCACTCTCTTAATCTCGCAACGCTTAGAAACTGCGGCAAGACGAATCTCAAAACTCTTGGGAGCGATATAGGTTCCCGTCTTGGAGGGAAACAGCAGATTGTCTGGGTTCGGCCAGTTCGAGTGCTGCAAGGTAAAGAGGTGGCGCAGCAGCAGCTCGCCTTTTCTCCGGCCGGTAAATCGGTGGGATTTCCATCCAGCTTATACCGCCCCTGCGCATAGCCGAAAAAGTCTTTCCGAAACATGTGGTGGTTCCGGATGGTCTTGGCGGACGGGCCGCCGGGCCTGCCGGCCTTCTGCGCCCCGTTTTTTGGAAGTTTCTGGTAATATGTTTGGATCGTGTCCTGCGTAATCTTGCACAGTTTCATCTCCCCAAGGCAAGGGAGATAATGCGTGTGGTACAGGTCGAGATACGTCCCGTAGGTCGTGGACTTCTTGATGGGAGGAGCCTTATACAACTCAAGCCACGGCATAAACGCATCTTTAACAGCGTTTCGGCCTCGGACGGATGCTCCAGCCGGGCGGCTTCCTCGGCCTCGCGCTGGTGCTGCGCTTCCCGCTCTTTCTCGATGTCCGCCATGCGTTTTTGCTCTTCAAAATACTTCTCTTTCCGCTCGATACCTTCCGCCCGGGTCCTTCCCTTGAAGGGCTTCCGATTCGGCCCGCCATCCGGCTCTATGCCTATCGAGATCTGGTGAACGCAGCTCTTGTCCTCAAGCTGATAAAACGTACCCTCACCATTTGGTGAGCGGCGAGTCCACTATAAATGATGTCTATACCACCGGGGTTTGGACCTATCCGGCTGGCCCTTTCACGGCGCGGAGGGCAGTCCCTGTTGATATTTTACCACAAGCCCGATTCTGCGCCCCGCACACAGCGATACGGTGGCGAAGTTTACCTTGCAGATGCCCATGGACGTCCTCATCCGGGACGCCGGAGGAGCCGTGGAACACCAAGGGGACGCTCACCGCGTCTCGGCCACGAACCGAGCGGCCTCCTCCGGGTCGGTGTAGAGGTCATCGCCGTGTTTCACCTCCAGGCTGTCCTCCTTCCTGCCCAGCCTGCCCAGCTCGGCCTCCACTGCGGGGCGGTGCGGGTAGGCAGCGGTCATCTCCACCACTCGGCGGGCGAGGGCGATGTTCTCCTCCAGGGACAGCTTGGAGCCGTCGATCACGAGGGAGGTGTAGCCGTCCGCCGCGGCCTGGGCGCAGAGGTCGAAGCTGTCTCCGTGGTCCAGATGGAGGGCCACAGGGACTGCGGCCTTCTCCGCTAGCGCTCGGACCATGGCAGAGAAGACGGCGGTACCGGCGTACTTGAGGGTGCCGGGGGTGGTCTGGAGGAGGACCGGCGCGTGTTCCGCCTCCGCCGCCGCGATGACCGCCTGGATCATCTCCATGTCCTCTACGTTGAACGCGCCCACGGCATAGCCGTGGGCTTGGGCGTCCAAAAGAAGCTGTCTGCTATTTCACCAATGCCATATTTTCAATCCTTCATCTGCGCCACCAGCTCGGCCAGGGCGTCCACCGCTTCCTTTTCGTCCTCGCCTTCAGCGGAAAGAATGGCCCGCTCTCCCTGGGCCAGACCCAGAGACATGAGCATGATAATGGACTTGGCGTTGTACTTGTCCTCCTCACCCACACGCTGAAGCTCGACGCGGGACTGAAAGGTTCCGGCCAGCCCCACGAAATCCGAGGCTGGGCGGGCATGGAGCCCGGATTCGTTGACGACGACGATCTCTCTGCTATACATGCTGATTACTCCCTTCTGTCGCCCGCTCCGCAAAGGCGGTGAGCCGGGCTCTGATGTCTTCCGCGGTCTTCATACCTTGAACCTCTTGGGCCAGCGCCTTCGCGTCGGCCATATTCAAATTCCGAATGACACGTTTGGCAGCGGGGACGGAGGAGCGCCCCATGGACAGCTTGTGGATGCCCAGTCCAGCCAGAACCGGAATCGCCAGAGGATCACCCCCCAGCTCCCCACAGACGCTGACGCTCTTTCCTGCGGTCTGGAAGGTGCGGGCCAGATCGTTCAAGACGCGAAAGACCGCCGGATGGTACTCCTGATAGTAGGGCCGGACCGCCGGGTTCATCCGGTCGGCGGCACAGAGATACTGGGTCAGGTCGTTGGTTCCCACGCTGACGAAGTCCACCTCATCGGCGATCAAATCGGCAATCAGCGCGATGGAGGGCACCTCCACCATGATTCCGAGCTCGGTCCCGTGGTCCCAGGGGATACCCGCCGCGTCCAGCGCGGCGCCCTCCTCTTTGAAGACCATCTTGGCCGCGCGCACCTCGTCCAACGCGCCCACCATGGGCATCATGATCTTCAGGTTTCCATGGACCGAGGCCCGGAGCGCGGCGCGGATTTGGATGCGGAACAGGTCCATCCGGTCCAGCGAGAGCCGCAGCCCGCGGATGCCAAGGAAGGGATTGCTCTCCTTGGGCAGTTCCAGGGCAGGAAGCTGCTTATCCCCGCCGATGTCCATGGTGCGCAGCACCACCGGCTTGGACCCAAAGGCGGCGAGCACTTTTTGATAGGCTTGGAACTGCTCCTCCTCACCGGGCAGACGATCGCCGCTCAGGTAAAGAAATTCCGTCCGGAAGAGACCGCACCCATCTGTGTGGGCCGCGCCGGAGAGCTCACGGTCATTGACCGCCGCCACGTTGAGGCGGACTTCCAGCCGGACGCCGTCCCGGGTGACCGGCTCGGTGCTCAAGTAGGTCTTCTCCTCCCGCAGGCGGGCGGCCACCTGATCCGCCTTTGCCCTATAAGCCGTTAGCTCCTGTTCCGAGGGCTCCGTCAGGATCTTACCCTCCACGGCGTCCAGGATTACGGTCTGTCCGTCCGTCAGACATTCTATTACCCCGGCTACGCCCAGGACCGCTGGGATTTCATAGCTGCGGGCAATGATGGCGGTGTGGGAGGTTCCGCCGCCCACCTGGGTGACAATACCCAGCACATGGGCCCGGTCCAGCGCCACCGTGTCCGACGGGAAGAGGTCGTCCGCCACCACGATGACCGGCTCAGGCAACGAGGAGAGGTCCCGTTCCGGCGCTCCAGCCCAGCAGCGCAGTAGGCGGAGCTTGACGTCCGCCAGGTCGGAGGCCCGTTCGCGCATCATGGGATTTTTTGACCGGCCCAGCACGGCCGCGTAGGTGTCGTACACCTGGGCAATCGCCGCGTCAGGGCTCGCATTTTGACTCTTCACCAGGGCGCGAATCTCCTCGTCCATGGCCGGGTCCAGCAGAATGTCCCGGTGGGCGGCGAGGATCTTGGCCTTGTCCGGATCTCCGCCCTTCAACTTCTCCTCCAGCGCGGCCAACTCCGCCCGGGCGCTGGCGCGAGCCTGCTCATACCGCGCCAGCGCCTGGGGAACCTCCGTAGCCGGGATGGGACTCTCCTCCACTTCGGGGCGGAAGGGCTCATACCTCAGAACTTCGCCGATGACAACGCCCTGCGACACCGGCTTCCCCAATAGCTCCATTGCGTTCACCTCATTTCTGAATTTCCGTCCGCCCTCACGGTCAAAAAGCGCTCCAGCTCACCGGCGGTACGGACCACCGCCACGGCGCCCGCCCCCGCCAGCTCGCCGGGGTCGGCATAGCCGCAAAACTCCACCCCCAGGCAGGGAATCCCCCAGGTCCGGGCGCCAAGCACATCGTCCGCCCGGTCGCCGATCATCAGCGCGGTCTCCGCGGGAGCATCTAGGAGGTGCAGGGCCTCCTGGATGACCGCCGCCTTCTCCTCTGGGACGCCGTTGTGGTAGCTGCCGGAGACCGCCTCGAAGCAGTCCAAAAAGCCGCACTGCGCCAGCGTGGGCCCGCAGTAGGCCCAGGGCTTGCAGGTGGCGATGGCCAGCCGGAACCCGGCGGTCTTGAGCCGGGCGGTCAGCTCGACCATACCGGGAACCGGGACGGTGGCATAAAGGCCGTGATCCCGGTAGTGGTTCAAAAACCGTTCCCGGACCAGAAGCGCGGTCTGTGCGTCACAGCCGAACCGCGTTTGTAGGACCCGCTCGATGGGGGTCCCGAGAAAGTGCCGCATCGCGCCGCGTGGAAGCTCCGGGCCTCCTACAGACTCCATGGCGTAGCGCAGGGATTGAAACACCCCATCCGCGGAGTCGATGAGGGTGCCATCCATATCAAATAACAGTGTAGGATACATGGCCGTCCCTTATCTCTGCGCCAGCGTCGCGTATAGATAGTCATCGATCCAGTCGCCCACGTGGTCCAGCAGTAAATCCGCCGCGCGCAGAGGGAGCTGCCCGGACCGGACACGCTGATATTGGGTGGGCAGGTATTGGCTGAGCAGCGCCAGCGGGATGCCCTCCCGGTCCAAGTTGTGGAGCAGCGTGGTCACGGCGGCCGAGACGCGAGGGGCGGGGAGGTAATACCGCGCCCGGTCGGAAAAGCTGAACGCTCTGGCATACCGCTGGTCGGATTCATGGCCGTGGTAGTAGCCGCCCCAGTACTGGTCGTTCTCCCGCATGGCCCACTCCAGCGTATCACGAAACGCGCTGGCTGGGAAGGGTCGCAGCCGGCCCAGCTCCGCTTCGATCCGCTCTAGGGCGAACAGCCCCTCCCGGAGGGCGAAGGTGAGGGCGGGGCCAACCTTTAGAATGGCGATGCCGTCCTCCACCATCTCCCGCAGCCGCTCCTTGGACTGATAGTCGGTGGAGTGCCCCTCGAAGACCAATCCGGGCCACGCGTCCAGGGAGGCCGCCAGATCCCGGGCGGCGGCGCGGTCGTATTCCACCACGCTCTCGTCCGCGAACTCTACGCCGGGCTGGACCACCAGGGCGATGACCCGATCCCAGGCGTCTTTCAACCCCCGCCGGGTGAACGCAGCCCGGAAGGCCTCCAGGGTCGCCTTGCAGTCCTCCGGCTTTGTCACGGCGACGGTCTCCTCGTTTTCCATGGCGCCGCCGGGGATGGGAACCTCGCTCCCGATGACGTAGACCGGGGCAGGGGCGCCGGGATGGGCGGTGCGGAACATCGCGAAAGCGTCCTCCGCCGCCGCGCATAACTCCGCACCCCGGCGGGCGATGGTCTCATCCGGCAGCCGGGCGGAGGGATCATCGTCCGCCAGGCGCATACTGGTGTCGATGTGGATTTTGGAAAACCCGGCCAGAACATACCCGCGTACCAGCTCCAGCGCCCTGGGCATGGCTTCGGCCTCGGGGAGATTCCGCCAGGTGAGGGGGCCCAGATGATCCCCTCCGCAGAAGACACGCGCCTGGGGCATCCCCTCCTCCGCCGCAAGCCGGTTCAGAAAGGCACGGAAGTCCGCCGGTTTCATGCCCGTGTAACCGCCGTCCTGATTCACCTGGTTGGCGGTGGCCTCCACCAGGACTACGGTGTCCCGGTCCCTGGCGCGCCGGATGGCGGCGCGGATCACATACTCGTTGGCGCTGCAACAGGCGTAAATCCCCTTTTCACGGCCCTGCTCCCGCCTGCGGAGCAGCTCCCGCACGGGGTTTTGATTCACAGCTTGATCCATGGGTCCAATCCCTCCGGCTTGTCCGGATCGACACCCCGGGCAATCGCGTGGTGGAAGCACAGAAGCTGGATGCAGAAAAGTGCAAAGACGGCCTTTGCGTCGTCATCGCCGCACTCCGGAAGCTGGATGCGCGTGCCCGGCAGAGCGTCGCCGGAAGAGGCGCAGTCCAGCACCAGCAGATGGCCAGTCTTCCGCGCCACGTCGGACAGGAGTGCGGCCTGCAATGCCCGATCCCCGGAGGACAGAACCGCGATCACCAGCGTGTCCGCCCCAATCTGCACCATGGGGCCGTGGCGGACGTCCAGGAGGTGATAGTGGTTGGAGTCCCGGCGGCAGATCTCCTTAAACGCCAGCGCCCCCTCCTCCAAAAGGCCCGCCATGCCGCTGTCGGCCAGCACCACCGCCTTGCTCCAGGTCTGGGCGGCCAGCGCGGAGAGCGCAGCCTCCTGTGCGGGGCAGAAAGCGGTGGCATGACTTTTCAGCGCGTCAAGGGCGGAAAGGCCCGCCTCGTCGCCGCCCGCGATGCAGGCGAGGCCCAGCGCGGCCACGTACAGATTCGTGACGGTCCGGGTCTGGCACACGGCCTCGTCGAAGGCCCAGGGAAGGGCCAGGTTCCAATCGGCCAGGGCCTCCAGCGCCGTCCCCTCCCGGGCGCAGATGGACAGGAGCTTGCAGCCCAGCTCGTTTTTGCAGCGTTCCGCCGCCCGGACTACCTCGCTGGTGGAGCCGGAGCGGGAGAGCAGCAGAAGAGTCGTGCCCCGCAGCATTTTCTCATAGGCGGGGAAGTTGACCAGCAGATCCCCGGCGGCCAGTGCGTAGGCGGGGACGCCGGTGTGCTGGGAAAACTGGATGGCGGCGGACTTTGCCAGACTGAAGCTGGAGCCGCAGCCCAGGGCGCACAGGGTCTGGACACCGGCGAGCGCGGCCACGGCTTCGGCGCGCTTGGCGTGCAGGGCCTCTAATGTACGGGCCACGGCCTGGAACTGGCCCTTCAATTCCTGTTCTGTCAAATACATCGTATCCTTCCTTTCTGTTCTGTCTTCTTGAGTCGTAAGGGGCGGAGGGTGGCTGGCCACCCTCCGCCCCTTAAATACGCTGTTTACTTTGCCTGTGTGCCCACAGCGATCTTCTTCTGATACCGTACTTCCAGTACAGAGAGGAGCACGAATGCGGCGACAATGATGAGGATGCCAACGACGGGGCTCTTCATAAGGGTCATAAGCGCCATTGCGTCGATGCAGTCATGCCCGGTTCCCTCTGCGCCTACGGCTGCGAAGCGGCCAAAGAGCATATAGGTGAAGCCGGAGAAGAGAATCAGCTCCACGCCATAGACAAAACCGGAGACCATGGCCCCGATGCGGCCGCCCAGGGCGTTGCCCATAATACCGGCTACGCCGCCGGTAAAGAAGGCGCCGATGATGGAGACCAGGGGCACCGCGCCGAAGAGGGCGGAGGAGATAAACATGGCCACGATCATGCCCAGGGTGGCGAAGATGAAGCCCAGCATCAGGGAGTTGGGGGCAAACCCAAAGAGGGCGGGGACATCCAGCGCGGGGACCGCGTTGGGGACCAGCTTGTCGGAGATGCCCTTAAAGGCGGGAACCAGCTCACCCAGCAACATCCGGACGCCCTGGAGCAGGACCAGCACGCCAGCGGTGAAGCCCAGCGCCTTCAAAAGGCCGAAGATGATGTAGTTCGTACCGCCGGAGTAAGCGTCCACGGCCTCGGGTCCGGCCATGATGACCACGATCATGTAGAAGATGAACATGACGATGGCGATGGACATAGAGGTGTCCTTAAAGAACTTCAGCCCCTCGGGGAGCTTCATGTCCTCGGCGCTCTTGCTGTTGCGGCCCACCAGCTTACCCACATAGGCGGAGGAGACGGTGCCCAGGGTGGTGAGGTGGGCGATGGCGATGTCGTTGCTGCCGATGATCCTGCGGACGATGGGCTGCGCGATGGCGGGCAGGAGGGTGAGGATCGCGCCCTGGATCACGCTGCCGATTGCGATGATCAAGCCATTGCTGAAGCCAGCCTCATAGAGGGAGAAGGCCACGGCCACGGAGCTGATCCACATCATATGGCCGGTGAGGAAGATGTACTTGAGGGGGGTGACCCGGGCCAGGACGATGTTCACCAGGAAACCGACGCCCATGATGATAGCCGAGGTGGAAGCGATGACGGGGACTGACTTCTGGATGGCGCCTACGATGATCTCCGAGCCGGTAGCGAACCCGCTGAGATGGAAGACCTCTTGGAAGAGTCCCACGAACGGGAGAATTTCCGTGACGAGCAGGCTGGAGCCCGCCGAGAGGACCAGGTAACCCAGGGCGGTCTTGACGGTGCCGGAGAGCACGTCGGGGACCTTCTTGCGCTGGGCGAGGAGGCCGATCAGGGCCACCACTGCCAGAATGACTGCCGGGGTCTGCAATAACTCCAGGAAAAAATTCAGAACTGCCATATTTTCTCCTTCCCTTCTTTATATAGATGATGAAACGACGCCATCACAGGAGCCGATTTGCCTCCAGATAGGCTTTCAATTGCTCTTTCACCTCCGCCGTGTTGACCACGTTTTTTACAAAGATCACGTTGTCCCGGCCGGCAAAGCGCTCCTGGAAGTCGGAGGAGGTGACGATGAGATCGGCGCCCCTGCTGTCCACGGTCCCCGCATCCCAGTGCTCGATCTCGTGGCCGGTAGCGCCCAGTTCCTTGAGGGCCTTGTCCACCGTCATCTTCAGGATCAGACTGGAACCCATGCCCAGTCCGCATACACAGACGATATGCATAATTACCTTCCTCTCGCGCCGCCGGCGGCTCAACACGCACCGGACACCGCGGCTGCCGTACTTACGGCGACGGCCAGCCGATTTTGGACCTTCTCGACTCTGCCCGCTTTCCCAATTACAGGCAGGAAATTAGCTTACTGTACTTTTTGATGTGCTCGTCGTTGATGGCGTCGCCCTTGTCCAGGTTGGAGCTGACATAGATCGGAGGGAGGTACCCGGCCTTCACGCAGTTTTCCACGGTCTGCGCCACGATGGATTCCATCACGGACATACCCAGCACGGTGGAGGTGCCGCAGAAATGGGGTTCCAGGCCCTCCATCTCCAGCGCGGCGTCTCCGGCCACACACTTGATGTCGATGACCACGTCCGCCACCTCCATCAGGTTCTTGCCGCTGGAGTGGCGGGAGGTGGTGCTGCCCGCGAACTGCTTGGAGACCAGGGTCACCACCTTCATGCCGATCTTCTTGGCCTCCAGAGCCATATCCACCACACCGGCGTTGCGCCCGGAGATGGATACGATGATCATCGTATCCCGGCTGTCCACGTCTTCCAGCTCCAGATAATTGCCGGTAAAGCCCTCCACGCGCTCCTGGAGGGTGCTCAGCTTGGCCTTGGGGAAGAGCGCCAGGTGGGGGATCAGCAGTGCGTTGACGGGGACCAGCCCACCAGCCCGGTAAAAGACCTCCATGGCGAACATCTGGGAATGGCCACAGCCGAACACGTGGATAACCCGGCCGTTGGACACGGAGGCCGCGCAATACTCAGCCGCCTTTTCAATGTTGGGCCCCTCCTGGTCGAACTGCCGCTCCAACTGCTCCTTGATGACGCTGTGGTACTCCTGATACTTCATTCCAGTTTCGCTCCTTTGTGTAATCTTTCCATGATTGCAGTCTTCCCGCCGTGATTGCGAAGGAGATCCATAAAGCTCTCGTCCTGAAGATAACCGCCCAATTCCCGCATCAATTCCAGATGACTGCTCTTATCGACTGCGGCAAAGGTGAACGCGGCCTTGATGCGCTTTTCCGACAGATAGACCGGATTCCGTAAGAGCGCGAGGCTCATGGAGGTTTCTTTGACGCCGGCCTCCGGACGGCCGTGGAAAAACGCGATGTCGTCCACCAGAACCATATAGGCCCCGAATTCAGCGATCGTGTCCTTGATGGATTGGATAAACCGCGGCTCCACAGAACCCTGCTTCACCAAAAGGCCGCCGCCAATTTCCACCAGCTCTTCCCAGTCGGCGCATACCACGTCTTCCAAATAGCTCTGGTCCGTAATTAGGTCACAAATCATTTTCTCACCTCCCCGGTTGTTGCTCTGATTTTATCACATTTGCATAAATATTTTAATAGCAAATAGGCAAATATGTCCATTCCGTCAGTGGTATGCCTATTGGATACATACCAATTAACAACTGGTGGTATTTGCTTGACTGCCATTCCCCGCCCGGGTATAATTCCAGTCAAGAGGAGGGGTGCGATATGGATGGTACGCCGTTGTACAAAGAGATTTACCAGGATATCTGCGAAAGAATTAAGGACGGCACTTACCCGGAAAACTCAGCCCTGCCAGCAGAGCGCGTCCTTTGCAGTATGTACCATGTCAGCCGTTCCACACTCCGCCATGCCTTGGACGAGCTCTATCGGAACGGTTTTATTGTCAAGGCGCATGGAAATGGGAACTTTGTCAAAAGTAAGGTGTTTGATCAGAAGCTGACGAAATTCCACTCTTTTGCAGGCAGCTTAAAAGCTCAGCACATTTTAATCAAAAACCAAGTTGTGGACTATGAGCTAATCGACATGGACAAGTATCTGGATTCCGTGGATCTGGTTCGCCAGAGCTGTCCACCCAATACCAAGTGGCATAAGCTGGTACGGCTCCGCTCCGTCGAGACCTTCCCCCTGATGATTGAGACTAGCTACCTGCCCCAGGGCCGGTTTATGACCTTTGATGTGGACATTCTCCGGGACGGCTCCCTCTACTCTTACCTGGAAACCTATTTCAACATGGAAATCACAGACGCCAGCGAAGTTCTCTCACCGCTGATCCCATCAAATAAAGAGCGTGTGCTGTTGCAGATTCCCTCTCACCTGCCTTGCATGCTTTGCGAGCGGTTCTGCCATGAGCGAAACACCCTGGTCGCCATTCACCGCACCGTTGTCCGCGGAGATAAGTTCAAATTCAAGGCCGCCTACTATGTGGACGACAGCTCTCTTGGAGGCGGAAAATTATGATTATTAAAAATGGAACCCTGTTCTGCGAAGACGGTAGTTTTCGTACCATGGATTTGAAGATCCAGAACGGCCATATTGCGGAAATTGGTTCCCAACTGGCAGCCGATGGTCAGGAGAGCTTGGACGCCACAAATTGTTATGTGGTTCCGGGGCTGGTGGACATCCACATCCACGGGGCCGTGGGCGCGGACTTCAGCGACGGGGAGGGCGCTTCCATCCAGACCATGGCCCGCTTTCTGCTCTCCCAGGGCGTCACCAGCTTCTTGGGGACCTCCATGGCCCTGCCGGGAGAGCGCCTGTCTCAAATCTACCGCACCGCCCGTCCCTTCGTGGGGCAAGCGGTTCCCGGAATGGCTACCCTCCGGGGCGTGAACATGGAGGGGCCGTTTTTTAATGTGGAAAAGCGGGGAGCTCAGAACCCGGACTTTATCATCCCTCCGAATTTAGACCTGTTTCTCAGGCTCCAGGAGGACAGCGGCGGAGCGATCCGCACAGTGGCCGTGGCACCCGAGACTGAGGGCGGGCTGGAATTTGTGGAGAAGGCCAGCCGTATGTGCAGCGTCTCCCTGGCCCATTCCTGCGCGGACTACGAGACCTCCCGTCAAGCCTTCGCCCGGGGCGCCAACCACGTCACCCACGTGTTCAACGGAATGCCCGCGTTCCACCACCGGGACCCGGGGATCGTGGGGGCCGCCGTGGGGACGGACGCCTATGTGGAACTCATCTGCGACGGCGTCCACGTCCATCCGGCGGTAGTGCAGTCGGTCTTCCGGCTCTTCGGGGAGGACAGGGTCTGCCTCATCAGCGACGCCATGCGCGCCTGCGGGATGCCCGACGGGGAGTACGATCTGGGCGGCCAGGCCGTGACCGTGGCCAATGGCTGCGCCACCATCGCCACCGGCTCCCTAGCCGGCAGCATCACCGTCTTGACCGACTGCCTCCGGCGGGCCGTGGGGTTTGGGATCCCCCTGGAGGCCGCCCTGAAAGCGGCAACCATCAATCCGGCGCGGTCTGTGGGACTGGATCGCGAGATTGGCTCCCTTGCTTGCGGAAAACAGGCGGATATTCTTGTGCTTGATCGGGCGCTGTCGCTTAGGAATATTGTCTTGAACGGAGAACTACAAGCCGTTTCTGGGTTTTCATAAACTCAATCTTTAATCTTGTAAAAGCCTCGTGCCGAATCGCACGGGGCCTTTGCGCTATACAGCCGTTTTGCTAAAATATCTGTGCCTTAAGTATACCCGTGTAAGTCCTATGATTGACGTTACTGGATTAAGCCAGCGCCACTTAACACACATTATGCTGCTTATGGAAGATCTTCGGGAAACGGACACTCTATCTCTCTGGCCGGTGTTGGCGAATTAAGCAACGCAAGGGGGCCAGTCGCATGGTAAACGAACTGCAAAAGCTGGGGGTACTTTGTGGTTGCACCAGACTGACGCTCACGGTTTCATTCTTCGACCAGCGACAGGTTTTGGCCTACCGCTTTTTGTGCTGCGATGGTTTTTCATGAGGCGTTGAAAGCCCGTTTGTCAAGGTACACGCCCTCGCTACCTATTTTCGTAGCAAGGTGTATTATCAATTAAAACAAGGTGCAAGGCGAGTCCAGCCCTTATGTCAGACGCACATTACAGCGTTCAAGGTGGAATATTTCCCTCATAACCCGGGGTCAGTGGCTCAAATCCACTCCCCGCAACCATGTCGTCGCAAGCTTTGTATCGCTTGCGACGACTTTTTATGCTTTCCATCAAAAAGTCGTCTCGCGCTCACGCCGCTGCCCTTCCCTTTCGCGTCAGACCCGCTGTGCTGGGCTCCGCCGCGAGGAAGCGGGCGTCAGATATCTTTTTTGCACGCACCTGCCGGAAACCCCTGCAACTTATCGGTTACGGGGTTTTTCCTTTTGAGTTTTGACCACTTTTTATTCGGCTGCATACCGCCCTGCGGGTCCGATTATGCCATCTGGGCAGGCCAGCCTGCCTATTTAAGAAAATCTTTTCTACCCCCTTTACAAACCAGGAGAAGGCTGTTATAATATCTAAATGTGTGACGTGGTCACATCATTCGCGCCCGTAGCGCAATTGGATAGAGCGTCAGATTCCGGTTCTGAAGGCTGGGGGTTCGAGTCCCTTCGGGCGTACCAGAATGAACGACCCTACCTGATCTGAACAGATGATTGTCATTGTCCAGATCAGGTAGGGTTATTCTATGTCTGAAACCGTTGTTTAGCAATGGGTTCAGATTTTTCGATATAGGGTACCTTACGTCATCAGCAGAATACAAAAAGAGCAAAATCAAAACGCAAAACGTGTAATTAAGGGGATTCGAACCCCTAGCTGACATCCCATCGATTCTTTCATTAGATGTTGTTCATGAATGCGTTGTCCGTGTATAGACTCCGTATTCTGCGCATGGCTTCTGAATCGGTTTACCATACCTGCTCTTTTCTTGGTATATGCCACAAGCATAACATATGGGTAGAGCAAACGTAATATAGTTTATTCTCTAGATCCAATTAACTTTTATTTGCAGCATTTTTGCCCCCACGTTTTTCATTGAGAGATCAAAGAATGCGTAAGATATCTTTTATATAGAATATAGGACCCGTTATAGCAATACTAAGAAGTTCATTCCGTGACGGATTAGATCGATATCAACTGCGTGATCATTAGAGCGTATCTGAAAATAAAGAAATCAACGGATTTTTCGCAAAGGGCAAGCAAATATAAGGCAAAAAACGCAGGAACCTTTTGTGGATTCCGAGGCTCTTTAACGCAGCAAATGCTGCTCTTTGTAAAAAAAGACAAGAATTCCGACTTTTCAGATGCGCTCTAGAGAACTCGGTAGGGCCGGGCATTGTTTCTGTTATTATGCTAGTTTGCTAATCGCTACAAAAATATTTGATATACTATACCATGTTGGGAAATTTACTTCTCCTGTCTCGGGAAGATCAAATATTTGTTGGAATGTGCGGACCGCCTCGGCGGTACTGGCTCCGTAAACCCCATCAACTACTACCTTTTTTATCAAAGGATAATTGTTGGAAATGGTGTTTAATTGCTGTTGTATTGTCTTTACCGCATCGCCTGTTGAGCCGATTTTAAGAACATTTGTAAAGGATAACGGGATTCCCTCCACTTTTTTAGCCTGTTTCAGGACAATATCGGAGCCGTAATAGGTTTTCAGTATTTGTAAAGCATTCAACCCCTGATCTGCCAGCTCTTTAGAGCCCCACTGACTGAGCCAACCTGCCCGTTTTACGCGTTTACCATCACAGTATTGCGTGAACAGCGGTTGAACCAAATCGGGCCTTGAAATATAGGTTGTAAATATTTCATCAACAACCTCGGAAATTTCGTCAAAAATGTTTCTGCCGAAGGAAAAAGCCTGATCAAACGCCGTTGAGTTTGTTATGGTAAATCCGTATCCCTTCCCCCGATACCACTCTGTGTAAACACGACTCAGGGTAAACGACAGAATCGCAAACACATTCGCTTTAATTGCTTCACGCGGCCAGGTGGAATAAATTTCACAGCTGGCCACGTTTTTTATATAATCCTTAAACCCCACCGTATAGTTACTTGCCGATGAATCCTCTGGTCGCCCTTCATGTACTGTTATCAAACTCGGCACAACCGGCTCCGGCAAGACAACCTGCCCGGTCGGTAACGGCAACCTTTTTACCTCCGATTCAGGAATTTTAGGCGGATATGTCCCCCATAAAGTGGGATATGGAATGTCGATGTCGTTGTAGCTTGGTAGCAGCAAAACATTCTGGATTGCAGTTTGTTCCGGGAAAAGCTGAACATTGCTGATATATGCTGACTGATAGTCCTGGTAGATTACCTGTACATCATATTGATTAAAGGGTCTGGGTAAACCATATTGCAGGGAGTACTCAATCGGAGGAGTGATCAGTGCAATATTTTTCACCTGCCCCTGTGCATCAGTTTGAGATTCGCTAACGATCGATTTTGTATCCGAATTGAAAACACGAACCGTTGCCCCTTGTATTGGACTTCCAACACCCTGGAAAAAAGTATTCACTTGCAGGTAGCCAAGACCTCCACTTGTATTGAAATCCATAAGCGTATTACCATTACTCATTGTAAAAAATCACCTTCTTCGATCATTGTATTATAGTCCAATGCAGACTCTTTGATCACCTCAAAGGTACCATATAGATTAACCTTTCCGAAGCCCCACTGTATATTTGGATATGTTAAGTTGCTTTCTCGTTGACACCCACTAATCAAATAACTTCTAATGAGATCGGAATCCATTGCCGGTTTATTTCCGTTGACAATCCCCCACTCGAACAGCAATGCGGCAATGCCTGCCGTTATGGCGGCTGCTACACTGGTTCCTGTCATTGTTCCATAACCTGTAGGATAAATCCCTTTTACATCTACTCCGGGAGCAACAAAATCCGGTGCAATCCGTAATAACCTGGTCGGCCCCCACGATGAGGATACAAGTAGGCTCTGGTCCTTGCTGTTATATGCACCACATTTAATGGCGCGTAAGGCGGTAGAAGGAATTACAATTGTATACTCAGGTATCGGTCTCAAAAATTCAACAGTGGGACTGATCTGCCCGGTTATCGGAAGCCATGCCCAATATTCGCCGTTGATAATCAGATCCCCGTATAGAATAATATTCCAGATTCCCTGAGTGGCATTTTTGAACGAAACAATTACATTATTGTTGTTATCTCGAAAGTATCGAAGGGTGATTCTGGTATTTTCCAAAACAAGCTGATTGCTGTATTCGAGCCCCGATTGAAACGATACTCTGGGTACTGCTTCGCCGGTGGGGGATGTGACTCCTGCCGATATTTTATCATATCCTGGGCTGTGAATAATGACTGTAAACGATGCCCCTTGCTCCCCCACCTTGATGCTGATTCGGTCTGCGGCTCTTGTTGCAGGTATTTTCCCTTGGGTATGGTGTTTCGCATTGGCCTCGTTTCCGACTGCTGTGACAAAGGCATACCCCACTCGCTGGGATACGAAGCTGATATACTCCTCGATCAATGTGCTGCCGTCATGTGCGCCATCGTTTGTTCCCATTCCGATACACATAACAATCGGCATATTGAATTTTTCCGACGCATCAAGAATATATTTCATTCCAAGCATATAATCGGTAGATTCATACAGATTGGGGTTGTCATTTGTAACCAGATAACGATCTATCAAATACTGACAGGCTTTTTTCAGTTTGACAATGAGTAAATATGCTTTGGGTGCCGCACCAATATATTCGCCTGGTTCATTACTTGCCGCCACAGAGGCCAAAAACGTTCCGTGGCCATCCTCATCCACCGACGGCACAATGCTGTAGGGATCTGAAGAGCGATTGGCGTTATTAATATCGTCACTTGTATATGTGGAGCCAAAGTATAAATCATCCTGTCTTTTTCCATCAACGGTTTGATCCCAAATTCCCAAGATTTTTGTAGAGCCGTCTTCAAACTTAAAGGCATCTTTTCGATAATCAATTCCTGTATCCACAATACCAATGATAACACCCCGACCAGACAAATTTAAAAATGGCTGGTTAAGAACCCGCGTAATTCCGGATGCATCATTACTCTGACTATCTGTAGGTGACATGATTCGAGGCAAAAAATATAAAAAGTCGCCACCCAGGTCATTCAATAGCTGTGTTACATAAGCTTGATTGATATAGCCTACAATATATCCGTTTTCAAATTCCGTTCCAAGACGTATGTAGGGACGACTCTTGGCAAATATTTTAAATCTTTCCGTATTGAGCACTTGAAAATCTACTGTGGTAGGCAATTTTACAAACTCTGAAAGCGGAAGATTCAGTTCGTCATCTATATTTAAAGCCATTGATTATCTCCTCCCCGTTTGTATCGTTCCAAATAACTCATTGTATTACTCAAACATAATGTACCGTAGCCAAACGAGGCATTTGGATAATCCTGATTCTGTCTGCGGTTAGCACCCAAACGTAAAAAAGCTTTCAGCCGTTCACCGTATAGGAAAGGATCATTTTTCAAAACAATTCCCCACTGCATCATTAACGCTGCCGAGCCGGTAACAAACGGCGCTGCCATGCTCGTGCCTGTATAGGCATCATAGCCGCCACCGTTCTTCGGTGCTAAAATAGAAACAGCCGGGGCTGCCACATCCGGCCTGGGTTCTGCCTCCTCTGCGCTCCCAATTCCAGAGAATTCAGCAATACTTCCAATCCGATCGTTGTAACCTGCGACTTTGATTACCTTCCTGGCTGTAGACGGTATCGTCATGGTCATTGTTTCAATCGGTTTAGTAAAACGAGTACTGGAAGTAACCTCTTCCACCGTCGGCAGCCAAATTTCAATTCTTCCGTTTACAATCGAAGCCGTAACAAAACGCAATTTCCAAAGCCCGGAGGGAATACTTCCGTTAGTAGATTGAATGTTAAAACTAATTTCCTGTCTAACAGAATAATGACTCGGCTGTCTATAGATAACAGTCATGACAGAATTACCAACCCGAATATTCCGAATTTGGTTTTCCAAACTGATGATTCCCGAGGAGAAGCCGTCGGGATAAACCATCTCCACTGAGAATATGTCGGCAAAATCTTTCCAAACGGAAAGGAAGCATTTACTGATTCCGTTTGCAACAAAAAATTCAACAGTCTTTACACTGTCAGAACGCAATTTTGTCGAATAATGATGCCCGGCTGCAGCCTCGTTGCCTGTTGGTACAACAATGGATGTTTTCCATTCGCTGCTGATATCTGAAATATAGGTTTCAAATAAGGAGTCCCCACGGTGAGAACCGTCATTCATGCCGAAGCTCATATTAATCACGACTGGCTGATTGAGTTGACGGGATTTTTCAATGACATATTTTATTGCGCGCATTAATTCTGTTGTACGGGCAAAAGGACGAAACCCTCTTTGACCAATTTTAACAACTATCAGATCTGACTCGGGAGCAACTCCAATGTTATCAGGATTCTCGCTTCCGTTTCCTGCCGCGATCCCGGCAACTGCTGTACCGTGACCTCCGGTATCTATGCTCGGAACCACGGAGTATGGGTCCAATGATTGTATCGCCTGATCAATCTGTTCGTTCGAATATTCAGAACCGCCCGAAAATCCATCCGGCGGTGTTCCTGCCACTGTCTGATCCCATAAGTATAATATCCGGCTTTTTCCATCTGCTTTTCGGAAGTCGGGGTGCATATAGTCAATCCCATAGTCAATAACCGATACAATGACTCCTTTACCTGTTAAGCCATAACTGTTTGTGCTTTGAACGGCACGGATACAGGATGAGGTAAGGTTGTATAAACCTTCAATGTATAGATTCTTTGGGATTTCAATGCTTTCAATTTGCGGATAGGAGTATAACCGTCCGATCTTATTCGGACTTAATGTAATAATGGCATATCCTTTCAGCAAAATTTCCACTTGGGCATCCAAGTCCTGTCTGATAGGTTGAATATCGCCGCTGAATTTTACAATTACCTCTGTTAAATCGCTCTGCATAAAATCATTATCAGCACCTTCGACAAATGTAGGCATAAATTGTGCGTGCAGCAAATGTCCTTGGTTCCTTTAAAAACCGGTCACGTTGATTCCTCCGAACACTAATCCTATTTGACACCAGGAATTAGTAATATGCATAGATCCGGGATATTGGAATGCGTTGATATATCCATTGACTTTGGATCAAAGCATATCCATCCACGAAACCGCCACGAACCGAGTTAATATGAAACCAATACCCATTTTTGTTTCTCAGCCATATAAATACGATTGTGTTTGAAAGATTTCTTAAATCGTTTAACGCAATTCCAGATAAACAACAATCCGGACTTGGTTTAAAATTTAATAATAGTTTATGCGTACGCGATGCAGAGTATGACTTAATCATGTTGGTCTCCTTCAGTTCTGCACATAAAAAACTCTATGATAAGGGTGTGGATATACTCTCTCCTTAATTATTTGTATGCCGTTCTATGGCGAGCTGTTACTTCTATCAAACTCCGCTTTGTATCTTTGCCGATGGCATAGCAAACTACTCAAGTTGCACATTATGCTTATACTATTCACCATGCATTTTGGTAAGGTAGAATAAGTTTCGCAAATTGAAAGAAGGATAAAAAGAGACATGGTTTGC
>ERZ781272.479-NODE-479-length-26767-cov-9.729934_pt1 | contig 26767 bp, 19 predicted proteins | sample MGYA00375850_ERZ781272 | MGnify/ENA primary metagenome ERZ781272 (study PRJEB29790, sample SAMN06051246) | human gut metagenome | host: Homo sapiens | place: USA: Cincinnati, Ohio | collected 2013-06-21 | study: EMG produced TPA metagenomics assembly of the Gut...
GAGCTGCTGGACGAGGGCTTCCAGGTCTCCGATGGGGAGGGGGGGCTGCGCCCGGTGCGGTGCGCCGATATCGTGGTGCTGCTGCGCTCCCCCAATACCGTGCTGCGCCACTATGCCCGGGCCTTCGGGGAGCGGGACATCCCCTGGGAGGCCGAAGGGGGCGAGGATTTTTTTGCCTCCACCGAGGGGAACGTGGCCCTGTCCCTGCTCCAGATCATCGACAATCCGCGGCAGGACGTGGCCCTGCTCTCGGTGCTGCGCTCCCCAATCTGCGGTTTCACCGCGGACCGGCTGGCCCTGCTGCGGGGCGCGGACGGAAAGACGGATTTCTACGGCTGCCTGCTGCTGGGGGCGGAGCGGGGGGAGGCCGACTGCCTGGCCTTCCTGAAGGAGCTGGACGAGCTGCGGGACCTGGCGGGGGAGTTGAGCTGCCACCAGCTTTTGTGGCAGGTCTACGACCGCACCGACCTGCTGGGGGTCTTCGGCGCCATGGGAGACGGGGAGCGGCGGCGGGGCAACCTGCTGGCGCTGGCCCAGTGCGCCCGGCAGTTCGAGGAGGCCGGCCACAAGGGGCTGTTTGGCTTCCTTACCCACCTGGCCCGGCTGCGGGAGAACGGAGAGACCCTCACCGCTGCCGCCACCGGCCGGGAGGGGGCGGGGGTGCGCCTGATGAGCATCCACAAGTCCAAGGGGCTGGAATTCCCGGTGGTCATCCTGGCCGGGCTGGCCAGAAGGTTGAACCGGGAGGATATGCAGAAGCCCATGCTCTTCCACCCCAAGCTGGGGGTGGGGCCCAAGGGTCTGGACCGGGAACGGATGGTGGAGTTCACCACCCTGGCCCGGAAGGCGGTGGCCAGGCAGTTGGAGGGAGAGATGATGGCCGAGGAGCTGCGGCTGCTGTACGTGGCTGTCACCCGGGCCAAGGAGAAGCTGATCCTGTCCTGCGCCCTCACCGGAGGGGCCCGGGAGCTCCAGCGCCTGGCGGGGGACGCAGGCTGTCCCGTGGAGCCCCAGGCCCTGCTGGCCACCCAGAGCGTGGGCCAGTGGGTGCTGCTCTGTGCCCTGGCCAGGCCCGACGGGGAGGCCCTGCGGCGGGCGGCGGAGTGCTATGTGGATGTGGCCGCGGCCCCGTGCGGCCCCGCCTGGGACATCCGGTGGGTGGACGGCGGACCGCTGTTCCAGGCCCCGGGCCGGCGGTCTAGCCGGCAAGAAGGACCGGAAGCGGACCTGGCGGCGGCGGACCGGGGGCTGGCGGAGCGCCTGGCCTGGACCTATCCCCACGCCGCCGACGCGGACATCCCCTCCAAGCTGACCGCCACCCAGCTCAAGGGCCGGGTCCTGGACGAGGAGGTGCGGGAGGGCGCCGGACCGGCAACGGAGCCCTCCGCCGCGCCGGCGCCTTTTGGCCGGCCCCGGTTCGCCGCCGAGGAGCTGGGCCTCACCGCCGCCCAGAAGGGTACCGCCCTGCACCTGGTGATGCAGTACCTGGATTTTGAGCGGGCAGGCACGCGGGAAGGGGCGGCGGAGGAGATCCGGCGGCTGGTGGACCGGGCCCTCCTCACCCCGGAGCAGGGCGAGGCGGCGGACCCGGCGCGTATTGCCGCCTTCTTTGCCTCGGATCTGGGTCGGGAGCTGATGGCCTCCACCAGCCTCCACCGGGAGTATAAATTTTCCATTCTGGTCCCGGCGGCGGACTATTACGCCCAGGCCGGGGCGGGGGAGAAGGTGCTGCTTCAGGGCGTGGTAGACTGCTGGTTTGAAACGCTGGAGGGCATCACCGTGGTGGACTTTAAGACCGACCGGGTGACGGAGCAAACCGTTCTGGCCCGGGCGGAGGAGTACCGGCCCCAGCTCATGGCCTACAGCCGGGCGCTGGAGGAGGTCACCGGGCGGCGGGTCGTCCGCCGGGTCCTGTGGTTTTTCCGGCTGGACCGGGCGGTGGAGGTGTGAAATTTTACGGGCAAAATGCAAAAAAAACAGTTGCATTTTCTGGGAGCCTATGCTATTATACTAGTTGCGTTTGTGCGCATATCCCCGGGGAGAAAGAGGTGAACGAAAATGAAGGAAGGCATCCATCCCAACTACCAGCAGACCACCATCAAGTGCGCCTGTGGTAACGTGATCGAGACCGGTTCTACCAAGAAGGACATTAAGGTGGAGGTTTGCTCCAAGTGTCACCCCTTTTTCACCGGCAAGCAGAAGATGGTGGATACGGGCGGACGTGTCAGCCGCTTCAACAAGAAGTTTGGTCTGGACCAGAAGTAAGATTGCAGCTTTTTGGACCCGTGCCGGTTTCGGCGCGGGTCCTTTCGCATATACTGAAAGCATCTGTGAACGGGAGGAAAAGTCATGCTTGAGAGAATCGACGTCAAGACCCTGGATCAAAATGTATGTTCCCTGATCGGGGACCAGTGGATGCTGATCACCGCCGGAACGCCCGAGAGATGCAACACCATGACGGCGAGCTGGGGGGGCCTTGGAGTGCTGTGGGGGACCAATGTGGCCACCTGCTACATCCGGCCCCAGCGGTACACCAGGGAGTTTGTGGAGCGGGAGGCCTACTTCACGCTGGCCTTTTTCGGTGAGGAGCACCGCAAGGCGCTGGCCCTCTGTGGGGCCAGGAGCGGCCGGGACATCGACAAGATAAGGGAATGCGGCTTTACGGTAGCCGCCGGAGCGGGAAACGCGCCCTATTTCGAGGAGGCCGAGCTGGTGCTGGTCTGCCGCAAGTTGTACTGGCAGGACATGGACCCCACCCACTTCCTGGACCCCGGGATTGATGGCAAGTGGTATCCGGACCAGGATTATCACCGGATCTATATCGGCGAGATTGTGGAGTGTTTGAAAAAGGTCTGACGTCCGGATGGAATACGGCGGACGCTGAGGCAACGGAGGATGTATGGCAGAGAATACGACGGAAGTAAAAGTCAATCAGGCGGTGCTGGTGGGGCTTAATTCTCCAGCCCTGGACCGGGAGGAGACCGCCACGGAGCGCTCTATGGAGGAGCTCGCCGCCCTGCTGGAGACGGCGGGGGGCGCGTGCGTGGGCACGGTGCTCCAGAACAAGGATACCCCCGATCCCAGGACCTTCATCGGGGAGGGCAAGGTGGCGGAGGTCAGGGAGCTGGCCGCCGCCCAGGGGGCCGACATGGTGATCTTTGACAACGCCCTGTCTCCCTCCCAGCAGCGGGTGCTGTCCGAGGAGCTGGGAGTGTCCGTCATGGACCGTTCCGCCCTCATCCTGGACATCTTTGCCCAGCGGGCCCGCACCAAGGAAGGCCGCCTTCAGGTGGAGCTGGCGCAGTACAAATACCTGCTTCCCCGCCTCACCGGCATGTGGGGCCACCTGGTGCGGCAGACCGCCTCCGGCGGGAAATCCCCCATCGGCACCCGCGGCCCCGGTGAGACCCAACTGGAGACGGACCGGCGGCACATCCGCAAAAAGATTGCCAAGCTGGAGGAGGACCTGGAGCAGGTCCGGCGGGTGCGGGGGGTGCAGCGGGAGCGCCGCATCAAAAACGAGGTGCCGGTGGTGGCCATCGTGGGCTATACCAATGCGGGCAAGTCCACGCTGCTCAACAAGCTGACCGGATCGGATATCCCCGCCAATGACCGGCTGTTCGATACGCTGGATACCACCACCCGCACCCTGGAGATCTCTGACACCTGCACGGTGCTCATCTCTGACACGGTGGGCTTTATTTCCAAGCTGCCCCACCACCTGGTGGAGGCCTTCAAGGCCACCCTGGAGGAGCTGTCCTTTGCCGATCTGCTGCTCCACGTCATCGACGGCTCCAATCCCGAGTGGCGGCAGCAGGCCGAAGTGGTGGACGCCCTCATCCGGGAGCTGGGGGCGGAGCAGACCCCCCGCATCGAGGTATTTAACAAAGCCGACCGGTACACCGGGGATATCCTCCCCCACGGGGAGGATATCGTCACGGTGTCAGCCCGGACGGGGACAGGGCTGGACCAGCTCATCACCAGGATCGGCAAGCGGCTGGACGCCGGCGCCCACAAGGTTATCCTCCGCCTGCCCTACAGCCAGGGCGGGCTGGTGGACATGCTCTATCGGGAGGCTAAGGTGGAGGCGGTGGAATACGGGGAGACCATTCAGGTCACCGCCGTCTGCACCCCCAAGGTCCTGGGCCAGGTGGAGGAATTTGTATGGAACGATTAGAGACGCCCCGGCTCATCCTGCGGCCCTTCGAGGACCGGGACGCCGCCGATGTATTTGAATATGGCCGGGACCCCCGGGTGGGTCCCGCCGCCGGATGGCAGCCCCACCGGGACCAGGCCGAGAGTCTGGCGATCATCCGCACCGTCTTTGCCCAGCCCGGCGTGTTCGCCCTGGAGCTGAAGGAGAACGGCAAGGTGATCGGGTCCGCCGGCTATGTGGGCGGGCACCAGACCCTGCTGCCCGGTCCGGACAACGAGATCGGCTACGCCATGAGCCCGGCCTGCTGGGGCCGGGGCCTCATGCCAGAGGCCGTCCGGGAGATCCTGCGCTACGGTTTCGAGGACCTGGGCCTCAACGCCCAGTGGTGCGGCCATTACGATTTCAACGACAGGTCCCGCCGGGTGGTGGAGAAGTGCGGTTTTCGCTACCGCTTCACCGAGCAGACCTGGGTGGAGCTGATGGGAGAGGAGCGCACCGAGCTCCACTATGCCCTGACCAGGGAGGAGTGGCAGGCTCTATGACGGAATATTACATCCCAACCCGCGCCTCAGAGACGGAATTTACGGAGAAGCGCTCTCGCTTCCTCGGACATGTCTGGCGGGTGGAGAGCGAAGCGGAGGCCCGCGCCCGCATTGAGGAGATGAAGAAGCGTCACTACGATGCCCGCCACAACTGCTGGTGCTACCGGCTGCGGGAGGGGGGCGTGGAGCGCTACTCCGACGACGGGGAGCCCCAGGGCACCGCCGGCCAGCCCATGCTCAACGTGTTCCAGCGGGAGGAGGTCACCAACGTAGTGTGCGTGGTGACCCGCTATTTCGGCGGTATCCTGCTGGGGGCAGGGGGACTGGTCCGCGCTTATACGCAGAGCGCCAAGGACGCTCTGGATGCCGCCGGCATCTCAGTGGTCCGCCGGTGGACTCAGGTGACCCTGACCGTGCCTTACAGCCTGTTCGAGCGGGTAAAGCTGGAGGCGGAGAGCCTGGGCGGCGTCCTGGGGGAACCGGAATACGCCGCCGAGGTGACCATGCCCGTGCTGCTTCCAGAGGAAAAGGTAAAAAGCTTTACACAGCGTATCACCGAGATCACAGCCGGCGGCGTGGTCCCGGCAGTTACCGGGGAACGCCTCAAGGATGTGCCCCGGTAAGAAGAACCGCAGAAATATGAATTTTCTGTGAAATTTTGAAAAGAGGCAGGATTTCTTCCGCCCTGCGGTGTATATAACAGCAGACCCGACTCAGACCCAAACAAGGGAGGCGGAACACCTTGACAGTGAGAGAGCGGCGCGAGGCGCTGGAGCAGCAGATCCTATCCCCCTATGCCTGCCGGTCGGTGGATTCCAGGGGGCGGCAGCGCCCGGTGGAGCCCTGCCCGGTCCGGACCTGCTTTCAGCGGGACATCGACCGGATCATCCACTCCAAGGCGTTTCGGCGGCTGATGCACAAGACGCAGGTCTTTCTCCAGCCTGAGGGGGATCACTACCGTACTCGCATGACCCACACCATCGAGGTGGCCCGCATTGCCCGGACCATGGCCCGGGGCCTCCAGCTCAACGAGGACCTGACGGAGGCCGCCGCCTTTGGCCACGACCTGGGGCACACCCCCTTCGGTCACGCCGGCGAGCGGGTCCTCGACGAGATTATGCCGGAGGGCTTCCAGCACAACGTCCAGTCCCTGCGGGTGGTGGACCGGCTGGAGCAGGACGGCGACGGCCTTAACCTGACCTACGAGGTGCGGCGGGGCATCCTGTGCCACACCGGGCCAGACACGGCCGAGACCCTGGAGGGCCGGCTCCTGCGGCTGGCCGACAAGATCGCCTATATCAACCACGACATTGACGACGCCATGCGGGGAGGCATCATCTACCCCATGGATATCCCCCTGGAGATCTCCAACGTGCTGGGCTTTACCCATTCCGAGCGGATCGACACCCTGACGGTGGACATCATCGAGTCCAGCGCCGGGACCGGGGAGATCCGGCAGTCCACCGCCTGCCGGGAGGCCATGCACAATCTGCGGGAGTTTATGTTCGAGGCGGTCTACCGCAACCCGGTGGCCAAGGGAGAGGAATCCAAAGCCCAGGACATGCTGCGGCGTCTGTTTGAATACTATAGAAAAGACCCGGACAGGCTGCCCCCTGAGTTCCAGGATATCCGGGAACGGGAGGGCGTGGAGCGGGCCGTCTGCGACTACATCGCCGGAATGACGGACAACTATGCGGTGGAAAAGTTCTCTCTGGCCTTTATACCCGTGTCCTGGTCAGTCAAGTAAAGGAAAAAACCGTGACAGTGCTTTCTAGGTATAGCCCTGTCAAAGTTTGGTAAAGATACGACAAAGGGGGGACATCCTTGGCCATTCCGGCGCAATTCATCGACGAGCTTACCGCCCGGTGCGACATCGCCGACGTGGTGGCCGACTATGTGTCTCTGACGCCCAAGGGGGGGAGCCTTTGGGGCCTGTGCCCCTTCCACGGGGAGAGAACCCCGTCATTCCATGTGGTGCCGGAGAAGCAGATCTACCACTGCTTCGGCTGCGGCAAGGGCGGCGGCGTCATCAACTTCGTCATGGAGATCGAAAATCTTCCTTTTCCCGATGCGGTGCGCCTGCTGGCCAAGCGGGCGGGTCTGGAGGTGCCGGAGGAGCGGGGGAGCGCCGACCTCCGCAAGAAGCGGGAGCGGCTGCTGGCCCTGAACAAGGAGGCCGCCCGCTACTTTCATGAGACCCTCCGGTCGTCGGGCGGCCGGGCGGGGGCGGAGTACCTCTTTGAAAAGCGGCGGCTGTCCAAGGGCACGGTCACCCGCTTCGGCCTGGGTATGGCTCCCGACGGATGGGACAACCTCATCCGGGCCATGGGGGAGAAGGGCTATGACAAGAGCGACCTGCTGGACGTGGGGCTGGTGGTCAAGAGCAAGGAGGGCCGGGTCTACGACCGCTTCCGCAACCGGGTTATGTTCCCCATCATCGACCTGCGGGGGGACGTGATCGGCTTCGGCGGCCGAGTGCTGGACGATGGCACGCCCAAATACCTCAACTCACCGGACACGGTGGTGTTCAATAAGGGCCGCAACCTCTTTGCCCTTAACATCGCCAAGCGCACCAAGCTGGGGCGCATCATCCTCACGGAGGGCTACATGGACACCATCTCTCTGCACCAGGCGGGTTTCGACTGCGCGGTGGCCTCTCTGGGCACCGCCCTGACCCCGGACCACGCCCAGCTTCTGGCCCGGTTTACCAAGGAGGCGGTCATCGCCTACGACGGCGATGGGGCGGGGGTCTCGGCGGCCCAGCGTGCCATCCCCATCCTGGAGAAGACGGGCATCCAGGTCAAGGTCCTGCGGATGCAGGGGGCCAAGGACCCGGACGAGTATATCAAGTCTTTCGGCCGGGAGGCCTTTGCCCGGCTGCTGGATCAGAGCGAGAACCACATCGACTACCGCATCCGGCAGATCCGGCAGAAGTACGATCTGACCGACGACGCCCAGAAGGTGGAGTTCCTGCGGGACGCGGCGGGGCTGGTGGCCTCGCTGGCCCGCCCGGTGGAGCGGGAGGTCTACGGCGCCCGCTGCGCCCAGGCGGCGGGTATCTCTGCCGAGGCCATGGCCCAGGAGGTCAAGCGGGAGCTGTCCCGCCGGCTGAAGAAGGAGAAGAAGCAGCAGGAGGGCCGGGACCTGTCCCCGGCCCTCCAGCTCCAGCCCAGGGAGCGGGCCATGCGGTACGAGAACATCCGCTCCGCTCGGGCGGAGGAGGGGGTCCTGCGGCTCGTTCTGCTGGACCCGGAGCTGCTGAAGCGGGCGGAGCGCCTGGGGCCGGAGCAGTTCTCCGCACCGCTGCTGGCGCGGGTGTTCACCCTGCTGCGGGAGCGCTGGAGCGCCGGGCTGTCTGTAAGCCTTCCCGCCCTGGCGGGGGAGCTGGAGCCCGGTGAGATGAGCCATCTGACCGGTGTGCTGAACCAGCCGGAGTCCCTGCAGAATGCCGAGGAGGCCATGGGGGACTACATAGAGATCATAGAGACCGAAGCCGCCAAGCGGGCGGGGGACGGCAGAGCCGACCCCCTTCTGGTGATGCGGGAGAAATACCGAGAGAAAAAAGGGTACGGAGGATGCATCCATGAGTGAAAAGAAAGTGATCGCCAAGACCACGGGGGATCAAAAGCCCCAGATGACCAGCGAGGAGAAGATTGAAGCCGGCAAGGCGGAGCTGATGAAGGTGGTCGAGGGCGTTTCCGGCGCGGAGAAGGTAGCCGAGCTACTGGAAAAGGGCAAGAAGAAGGGTAAGCTGACCTCCGGCGAGCTCATGGACGTCCTGGAGGATATGGACCTGGACTCCGAGCAGATGGACAAAATCTACGACGCCATGGAGAACATGGGCATCGACACGGCAGGAGAGGACTATCTGCCCGAGCTGGCCGAGGACGTGATGCCCCCCATCGAGGAGATCGAGGAGATTCCCGAAGAGGAGATCGTGGACCCCAATACCCTGGTGGACTCCTTCGGCATCGACGACCCGGTGCGCATGTACCTCAAGGAGATCGGCAAGGTCAATCTGCTGACCCCTGAGGAGGAGATCGAGCTGGCCCAGCATATGGGGGCCGGCGACGCCGCCAAGGAGCAGATGGAGGAGATCGGGAAGGCACGGGAGAACGGGGAAGAGGTGTCCCTCACGCCTGAGGAAGAGGCCGCGCTGAAGAAGGCCATCAAGAAGGGGGAGGCGGCCAAGCAGCGGCTGGCCGAGGCCAACCTCCGTCTGGTGGTCTCCATCGCCAAACGGTACGTGGGACGGGGAATGCTCTTTCTGGACCTCATTCAGGAGGGCAACCTAGGCCTCATCAAAGCCGTGGAGAAGTTCGACTACACCAAGGGCTATAAGTTCTCCACCTATGCCACCTGGTGGATTCGGCAGGCCATTACCCGGGCCATCGCCGACCAGGCCCGCACCATCCGCATCCCTGTCCATATGGTGGAGACTATCAACAAGGTCATCCGGGTCTCCCGCCAGCTCCTTCAGGAGCTGGGGCACGACCCCACCCCGGAGGAGATCTCGGAGGAGATGAACATGCCGGTGGACAAGGTGCGGGAGATTCTCAAGATTGCCCAGGAGCCCGTCAGCCTGGAAACTCCCATCGGGGAGGAGGAGGACTCCCATCTGGGTGACTTTATCCCCGACGAGGACGCCTCCGAGCCCTCCGAGGCCGCCAGCTTCACCCTGCTCAAGGAGCAGCTTGTGGATGTGCTGGGCACTCTGACGCCCCGGGAGGAGAAGGTGCTCAAGCTGCGCTTCGGCATTGAGGACGGCCGCACCCGCACCCTGGAGGAAGTGGGCAAGGAGTTCAACGTCACCCGGGAGCGCATCCGTCAGATCGAGGCCAAGGCCTTGCGGAAGCTCCGCCATCCCTCCCGCTCCAAGAAGCTCAAGGACTTTTTGAACTGAGGTGCCGGACCATGGTGGAAGTGAAATTTTTTGACCAGGCGCTGGACAGCGACCTGACGTTCGCGGTGATTGCCGCCCGCTATGAGGATCGGTGGCTGCTCTGCCGCCACAGGGACCGGCAGACCTGGGAGATGCCCGGAGGCCACCGGGAGCCGGGGGAGAGCATCTACCAGACCGCCCAGCGGGAGCTGCTGGAAGAGACGGGGGTGGCCGAGTGCCAACTTGAGGCGGTCTCGGCCTACGGGGTCTACACCGAGGACGGGCAGCGCACCTACGGCGGGCTGTTTTTCGCGGAGGTGGAGGAGCTGGGCCGTCGGCCGGAGGGCTCTGAGATCGCGGAGAACCGCCTGATGGAGGGCCTGCCGGAGCATATGACCTATCCGGACATCCAGCCCGTGCTGCTGCAGCGCGTCCAGCAGTGGCTGGAGGAGGGGAATTACCGTCCCCTGCTGGAGGATTTATTCGAGCAGTTATATTGAACAGGCAAGAAAAAAAGACTGCGGAGCCAGCTCCGCAGTCTTTTTCCTTCATATCAGTTTAACACTGTTGTTGGCCTCTTACCGACTGATCAGGGACCAGCACGGGAGTCAGCCTTTTTTGCAAGTCGGCCTATTGCTTGGCGGTGACCGCCCGGTTAATGGCGGAGAGAATGCCGCGCAGCGGGGCCAGGTTGATGTTGTGGTCCACGCCTACGCCGAAGATGTCCTGCCCCTGTGCGTCCCGGAGCTGGATATAGGCCACGGCCATGGAGTCGGAGCCGGCCTGAATGGCGTGCTCCTTGTAATCCACGAAGGTGAAGCGGTCCATTTTCTGGCCGTGAATGGCGTTGAAGAAGGCGTCGATGGGGCCGTTGCCCTCGCCGCAGACCTCAAAGACGGTCTCTTTGTGCCGCAGCGTGCCACGGAAGACCACATGAGACCGGCCCTGCGCGTCCGCCGTCTCCTGGAAAGCGTGCCGGAGCAGCGTGTAGGGGCTGCTGATGTCCACATAGGCGTGTTGGAACAGCTCAAAGATGCGCTGAGGCTGGAGCTCCGTCCCGACCCGGTCGGTCTCCACCTGGACAATGTGGCCGAACTCGGCATGCATGGCTTTGGGCAGGTCGTAGCCGAAGCTCTGCTGCATCACGAAGGCGGCGCCGCCTTTGCCGGACTGGCTGTTGATGCGGATGATGGGCTCGTACTGGCGGCCCACGTCGGCGGGGTCGATGGGGAGATAGGGGATCTCCCAGAGCGGAGACCGGTTCTCCTTCCGGTACTGCACGCCCTTGTTGATGGCGTCCTGATGGGAGCCGGAGAAGGCGGTGAAGACCAGCTCGCCGGCGTAGGGCTGCCGCTCGCCCACCTTCATCTTGGTGCAGCGCTCGTATACCGTACGGATGTGGTTGATGTCGGAAAAGTCCAGGCCGGGGTCCACGCCCTGGGTATACATGTTCATGGCCAGCGTGATCATATCCACGTTGCCGGTGCGCTCGCCGTTGCCGAAAAGGGTGGCCTCGATGCGCTCGGCCCCGGCCAGCATGCCCAGCTCGGCGGTGGCCACCCCCTCGCCGCGGTCATTGTGGGGGTGCAGGGAGATGACGGCGCAGTCCCGGCTGGGGAGCTTGTTGATGAAGTACTCGATCTCGTCGGCGAAGTAGTTGGGCATGCAGTTCTCCACGGTGGAGGGCAGATTCAGGATGACCTTGTTCTCCGGCGTGGCGCCCAGCTCTTCCAGCACCCGCTGGCAGATGTAGACGGCGTTGTCCATTTCGGTGCCCATGAAGGACTCCGGGGAGTACTGGTAGCGCAGGTTGGTGCCGGAGCGGATGATGGGCTCGGACAGCGCGCGGATGAGCCGGGCAGCGTCCACGGCGATCTGAGTGACGCCCTCCATATCGGTGTGGAAGACCACCTTGCGCTGGAGGGTGGAGGTGGAATTGTAGAAGTGGAGGATGACGTTTTTGGCGCCCGCCATGGCCTCGAAGGTCCGCTGGATCAGGTGGGGCCGGGCCTGGACCAGCATCTGGATGGTCACGTCGTCGGGGATGTGACCGCCCTCGATGAGGGTGCGGAAGAACTGGAACTCCGTCTCGGAAGCGGAGGGAAAGCCCACCTCGATCTCCTTCACGCCGATGTCTACCAGGGTGTGGAAGAGTTCCAGCTTTTCTTCCACGTTCATGGGGTCGATGAGGGCCTGATTGCCGTCCCGCAGGTCCACGGAGCACCAGACGGGAGGAGCGGTAATCTGCTTGTCGGGCCAAGTCCGGCGCTCCATTTGGATGGGAACGAAGGGGATGTACTTTTCAGCGGGATTTTTGAGCATGGGAAACAGCCTCCAGTCTTTTTGAGTGGCCGGGAGGGATGCAAAAACGCCCCCGACCGTTGTTACGGTCAGGGGCGTATGATACGCGGTACCACCCTGATTCGGCCGCCGGTCACCCGGACAGCCCTCGTCAGCCTCCAACAAGGCTTTGGCCGGTAACGGGGCCGGACGTCCCGCCCTACTCGCGTTCAGGCGGACAGCTCAGGGGCCAGTATGCACCTGGAATCACCGCGCCGGTTCGCACCCACCACCGGCTCTCTGAGCGGGACGCACAGGTCTTGTCCCCTTCCTCGCTTTTGCTGATATTGCTCCATATTATAAAAGAATGCCGGGCCTTTGTCAAGAAAAAATCCGGCAAAAAATTTTGCAAAAAAACTTGACAAATGGAATTGTTTTGGTATAATAAATCCTGCGCCTGCGATAACGGGCGCGATACAGCGGGATTGTGTAAGGGTAGCACGACAGACTCTGACTCTGTTTGTGAGGGTTCGAATCCTTCTCCCGCTGCCACCAAAGCCCTGAAGCCGCAAAGGCTTCAGGGTTTCTTGTATATGGAAAACCACTGGCTGGGCTAGCGGTTCAAAAGAGACTACGGCGATAGGTATGAGAAAGAAACTCCCTATAGTGTTTACACCAAAGCATCGCAGGAAAGTATTTTACCAAGAAAAGCGAGTGGGAATAAGACGCCCGACCAGGCCCCATCTTTTGACGGGGCCAGCAGCGTTTGAGTCGCGGAAAAAGGAGAAGAGAGCCATATGGAATGGATCAGAAGAAATGGACCGGGTATCCTGGCCTGCCTGTGCATCGCCGTTCCCGCCTGGTTTTTGGGGAGAACTTTTGAGGTGGTGGGAGGGCCGGTATTCGCGATCTTCCTCGGTATGGTTATGGCCCTGCTCTGGAAAGAGCAGGGGCGGGCCCGGGCCGGCATCACTTTTACTTCGAAGAAGATACTCCAGCTTGCGGTGGTCCTGCTGGGCTTTGGCATGAACCTGTCCAGTGTCGCCAAGGTGGGGGCCCAGTCCCTACCCATCATCCTGTCCACCATCACTACCTCGCTGGTGGCGGCCTTTGTTTTACATAAACTGCTGCATATGGACGCCAAGATATCCACCTTAATCGGTGTGGGTTCCTCTATCTGCGGAGGTTCCGCCATTGCCGCCACGGCACCCGTCATCGGCGCAGACGATGAGGAGATCGCCCAGTCCATCTCGGTGATCTTCCTGTTCAATGTTCTCGCGGCGCTGACTTTCCCGACTCTGGGCGGGATGCTGGGGCTGTCCAACGAGGGCTTCGGGCTTTTTGCCGGCACCGCCGTCAACGACACCTCTTCCGTCACTGCGGCAGCGGCGGCCTGGGACGGTATACACGGCAGCAACACGCTGGACACTGCCGCCATCGTCAAGATGACCCGTACCCTTGCCATCATCCCTATTACACTGGTGCTGGCCTTCCTTCGCACCAGGCAGGAGGAGAAGAGCGTCCAGGGCACTGGCGTAACGGTGAGCCTGAAAAAGATCTTTCCCTGGTTTGTCCTCTTTTTTGTGCTGGCTTCGGTGGTGACGACCCTGCTACCCCTTCCTGCCGCCGTCACCGGCTTTTTGAAGAGCGCCAGCAAATTCTTCATCGTCATGGCCATGGCCGCCATCGGCCTGAACACCGACGTGGTCAAGCTGGTCCGGACCGGAGGTAAGCCCATCTTTATGGGCTTTTGCTGCTGGGTGGCCATCGCCTGCGTCAGCCTGGGGGTGCAGCACTTGCTCCATATCTGGTGAGACGAAGCCGCCCCATGGGGCGGCTGGTTTTCCCTCACGGCATGAAGGTGCAAATTCCAACACAGAAAAGGAAATAAAATGCATGGAATTGACAATTGCAATGGGAAATTTGATATGGTAGGATTGCTTTATTCCATAGAAAATGGGGGAAACCCATGTCCATTCATGAAGAATGCGGCGTCTTTGGTATCTATGACCCGGCCGGAGACTGCGCACGTACCACCTATTACGGGCTTTACTCCCTCCAGCACCGGGGGCAGGAGGCCTGCGGCATCGCCACCATCAACGACCGGGAGCTGTCCTATCATAAAGACCTGGGGCTGGTGGGGGATGTGTTCCATCAGGATGTCCTGGATAGACTGGGCGGGACCATGGCGGTTGGCCATGTGCGCTACTCCACCACCGGCGGCGTCCGACGGGAGAACGCCCAGCCCCTGACACTGAAATACGTCAAAGGGACCCTGGCAGTGGCCCACAACGGCAATCTGGTCAATACGCCGGAGCTGCGTACGAGCTTTGAATATCGGGGCGCGATCTTTCAGACCACCACCGATTCAGAGCTCATCGCCTATGCCATTGCCCAGGAGCGGCTGCGCTGCGGCTCGGCGGAGGAAGCGGTGTGCCAAGCGGTCAAGGGCCTGCGGGGGGCGTTTTCCCTCATCGTCATGTCGGCCCGGAAGCTGATCGCCGCCCGGGACCCCTGGGGCTTCCGGCCCCTGTGCATGGGCAGAAGGGGGCAGGCGGTGGTATTTGCCTCGGAATCCTGCGCTCTGGACGCGGTGGGAGCCGCCTTTGAGCGCGAGATCGACCCCGGCGAGATCGTAGTGGTAGAGGACGGACAGGTCCGCTCCATCCGAGAAAACTGCGCCGGCGCCACCTCACACATGTGTATCTTTGAATACATTTACTTTGCCCGGCCCGACTCGGTGATCTGCGGGCAATCCGTCCACGAGGCCCGCCTGGAGGCCGGCCGCATCCTGGCCCGGGAGCACCCGGTGGACGCCGACGTGGTCATCGGCGTGCCTGACTCCGGCCTGGATGCCGCCATGGGCTATGCCGAGGAGTCCGGCATTCCGTACGGCCAGGGCTTTGTGAAGAACCGTTACATCGGCCGCACCTTTATCACCCCTGACCAGCAGAGCCGGGAACAGGCCGTCCGCATCAAGCTGGGTGCCCTTCGGAGCACAGTCGAGGGCCGGCGGGTGGTTATGATCGACGACTCCATCGTCCGGGGTACTACCTCCCGGCAGATCATCAGCCTGCTGCGGGAGGCGGGGGCTAAAGAAGTGCACTTCCGGGTCTCTGCCCCGCCCTTCATCGCTCCCTGCTACTTTGGCACCGATATCCCGGACAAGAAGGATCTCATCGCCTGTCGCCACACGGTGGAGGAGATCCGCCGGCTTGTGGGGGCGGACACCCTGGGATTCCTCAGCGTAGATGCCCTGGAGCGCATCGCGCCCAGCGCCGCCTGCGGCTTCTGTAAGGGCTGTTTTACCGAGGAATACCCCGTGGCCACCGCCGGCATGTGATGTACTTCCGTCTTTTGCAGCACGGAGGGACAAATGTTGCATAAAAGCCGGAACAAAACCGGGCTTGCTCCCTGATAGTTGCAACAAAGTTGATTTGGCTTTCAAAAAGACCCTTGACAGGCGCCGGAAAATTCCTTATACTCAGAGTATCAATTGCGAACGAAGGCGTTCCGGTCCATGTGGGCGGAGCGCCTTCTTTCCTTATCGGAAACCTTTAGAATGTGTATTTCAATGATGAAAGGGGATACCCACCATGGCGTACACCAAGGAAGACATCATCCGTATCGTAAAGGAAGAGGACATCGAATTCATCCGCATGCAGTTCACCGATATTTTCGGCCAGCTCAAGAACGTGGCCATTACCGCCTCCCAGATCGAGAAGGCCGTCAACAACCAGATCATGCTGGATGGCTCGTCCATCGAAGGCTTTGTCCGCATCAACGAGTCTGACCAGTACCTCTATCCCGACCTGGACTCCTTTGTTGTGTTCCCCTGGCGGCCGCAGCACGGTAAGGTGGCCCGACTCATCTGCGACATCTACAATCCCGACGGCACTCCCTTCGTAGGCGACCCCCGCGGCGTGCTGAAGCGGGTGCTGAAGAAGGCCGCCGACATGGGCTATGACACCTTCAACGTGGGCCCCGAGGCTGAGTTCTTCCTGTTCCAGACCGACGAGGAGGGCAAGCCCACCACCAAGACCAACGACGAGGCCGGCTACTTCGACCTGGGCCCCCTGGACCACGGCGAGGGTACCCGCCGCGAGATCTGCATAGCGCTGGAGCAGATGGGATTTGAGATCGAGGCCAGCCACCACGAGGTGGCTCAGGGCCAGCACGAGATCGACTTCAAGTATGCCGAGGCTCTGAAGACCGCCGACAACATCATGACCTTCAAGCTGGCCGTCAAGACCCTGGCCCAGAAAAACGGCCTCCACGCCACCTTTATGCCCAAGCCCATCTACGGCATCAATGGTTCCGGTATGCATACCAACATGTCCCTGTTCAAAAACGGCAAGAACGTGTTTTACGATCCCGACGGAGAGAAGGGGCTGTCCAAGGAGGCGTACAGCTTCATTGCCGGGCTGCTGGCCCATGTCAAGGGCATGTGCGCCGTAACCAACCCCCTGGTCAATTCCTACAAGCGCCTGGTGCCTGGCTACGAGGCCCCCTGCTACCTGGCCTGGTCCGCCTCCAACCGATCCGCTCTAATCCGCATCCCCGCCGCCCGCGGTCAGTCCACCCGCGTGGAGCTGCGCTCGCCCGACCCCGCCTGCAACCCCTATCTGGAGCTGGCCGTCCTGCTGGCCGCCGGCTTGGACGGCATCGAGAAGGGTATGGTTCCCCCGGCTGAGATTACCGAGAATATCTTCAAGATGGACGACGACGCCCGCGCCGCCGCTGGTATCGACAGCCTGCCCGGCTCCCTGGAGGAGGCCATCAAGGCCATGCAGGCCGACCCGATGGTGCTGGAGACTCTGGGCGGGCATGTTTCCGAGAACTACATCGAGGGCAAGGCCAAGGAGTGGGACGAGTACCGCACCCGTGTCAGCTCCTGGGAGCGCGAGAAGTACATCATCAACTATTGATGGCCGGCGGTGGCCGGAATACCGTTCGAAAGGTTGACGGAGTGCTGACCCTGTGAGTAACTCCTTGACGCAAAGGAGTGATTGAAAATGGGAATGGAACAAATCATCGTGGCTTTTGAAAGTCCCAAAAGCTGCGACCGGGTCCGGGAGATTGTGGAGAACAGCGGAACGGCCTCCTGTATCGTCTGCCGTTCGGCAGCGGAGGTCAAGCGCACGGTGAACAAGCAGCGCGTCAGCACCGTGGTCTGCGGCTTCAAGCTTCCGGATGAGAGCGCAGAGGACCTGTTTGCGGACCTGCCATCCTCCTGCGCCATGCTGATGGTGGCCGTCCAGAACCTGCTGGATCTGTGCCAGACCGACGACATCTTCAAGCTGGCCTCCCCGGTGAGCCGGGGCGACCTGACCGCCTCCGTGCGGATGCTGCTGCAGATGGGGCACCGGCTGGAGAAGTTCACCCGGCCCCAGCGGAGCGGAGAAGAGCAGGCCATCATCAAGGAAGCCAAGGTGCTTCTCATGGAGCGGCACGGCATGAGCGAGGAGCAGGCCCACCGCTTCCTGCAGAAAAAGAGCATGAACTCCGGGGCCAAGATGGTCCAAACCGCCAAGCTGGTACTAGGCGGCCAATAAACAACATACGATAGATGGGGATTTCCATCGGTCGAAGGACGAGGTTGTCTTTTTGGCGGCAGTCTGGTGATTACTGGCTGCCGCCAATCTGTATATACATTGAGTATCGGCATACGGATCAAGGAGGCAGCCATGCGATTCACAAAAATGCAGGGTCTGGGAAACGACTACATCTATCTGGACTGTACCAAAGAACGGCCGGAGAACGCGCACGAGCTGGCGCGCAGGATATCGGACCGGCACTTCGGCGTAGGCTCGGACGGGCTGATTTGTGTCTGTTCCTCCCGTTCGGCGGATTTCCGCATGGAGATGTATAACGCCGACGGCACTCAGGGGGAGATGTGCGGCAACGGAATCCGCTGCATGGGCAAGTACGTCTACGACCGCGGGATGACGAACAAGACCGATCTGACCATCGAAACGCCGGGGGGCGTCAGGACCCTACGGCTCCAGGTGGGGAAGGGGCAGGTGGTCTCGGCCACCGTGGATATGGGTGCCCCGGTCCTGGAGCCCGGCCGGATTCCCGTGGTGGCCCGGGGCAGCCGCTTCATCGGCAAGCAGCTTCACGTGCGGGGCAGGAGCTATGAGGTGACCTGCGTCTCCATGGGCAATCCCCACGCGGTGGTCTTCGTGCCGGATGTGGAGCGGCTGAATCTGGCGGAGATCGGTCCGGCCTTTGAGCGGCACGCCATCTTTCCCCACCGGGTCAACACGGAGTTTGTGCAGGTGGAGGGCCGCAGCAGCCTGCGTATGCGGGTCTGGGAACGGGGCAGCGGCGAGACGCTGGCCTGCGGTACCGGGGCCTGCGCCAGCGTGGTGGCCGGCAGTCTGACCGGCCGTTCCGAACGAACCGCCACCGTCCGGCTGCGAGGCGGAGATTTGGATGTCCGCTGGGATCAGGAGGACGGCCACGTCTATATGACCGGGCCCGCCGTCACAGTATTTGAGGGCGAGTGGCCCGAGAAAATGTAAGGAGAGAGGAAGGGACCTATGACAGCCATCAACGAGAATTTTCAAAAGCTGCCCGGCAGCTATCTCTTTTCTGAGATTGCCCGACGGGTGGCGGCCTATGAACAGGAGCACCCCGACAAAAAGCTGATCCGCTTAGGCATCGGAGACGTGACCCGCCCCCTTCCGGAAGCGGTGACCGCCGCCATGCACAGGGCGGTGGACGACATGGCCACCGCCGGGGGCTTCCACGGCTACGGCCCGGAGCAGGGCTACGACTTTCTGCGGGAGGCCATCGCCCGGTGCGACTATCAGGCCCGGAACGTGGACATCCAGCCCGGTGAGATCTTCGTCTCCGACGGGGCCAAGAGCGACTGCGGCAACATCGTGGACCTGTTTGCACGGGAAAACAGGGTAGCGGTCTGCGACCCGGTGTACCCGGTGTATGTGGACACCAACGCCATGGCCGGCCGGGCTGGGGACTACGACGAGGCCGCTGGCCGCTGGACCAACCTGATCTACATGCCATGTACAGCGGAAAACGGCTTTATACCCGCCATCCCGGAGGGAAAGGCCGACATGATCTACCTCTGTTTCCCCAACAACCCCACCGGCGCGGTGGCCACCCGGGCACAGCTTCAGGCCTGGGTGGATTACGCCAACGCCAACGGCTCGGTGATCCTGTTCGACGCGGCCTACGAGGCGTTTATCACCACCCCCGGCATTCCCCACAGCATTTTTGAGATTCCGGGCGCGGAGACCTGCGCCATTGAGTTCCGCTCCTTCTCCAAGACCGCTGGCTTCACCGGCACCCGCTGTGCCTATACGGTGGTGCCCAAGGCGCTGGAGCGGGGCGGGGCCAGCCTCAACAGCCTGTGGAACCGCAGACAGTGCACCAAGTTCAACGGCGTGCCCTATGTGGTCCAGCGGGGCGCTGAGGCGGTCTACTCCGACGAGGGCCGGGCGCAGGTCCGGGAGACCCTGGACTACTACTTGAATAACGCCCGGGTCATCCGGGAGGGCCTGACGGCTGCCGGGCTCACCGTCTCGGGCGGGGTGGATTCCCCCTATGTGTGGGCCAGAACGCCCGCCGGAATGCCATCCTGGGACTTTTTCGACCGGCTGCTCCGGCGGGCCAATGTGGTCACTACTCCGGGTGCCGGCTTCGGCCCCAGCGGTGAGGGCTACATCCGCCTCACCGGCTTCGGCGAGGCAACCGCCACTCAGGAGGCGGTCCGGCGCATCAAGAGCGCGCTTTAATCGGATAGCAAAACGTACAACGGGGTACGGGCGTTGGGCGGCAGAAGGTGGCCGCCCGGCGCGCGTGCCCCTATTTTTTGATTCTGACCCGGAAAGGGGCTTTGTACATGCAAGAGAACAGACAAGAAGGCTATCGACAGCGGGACTTGTACGATCCCGCCTTTGAACATGACGCCTGCGGCATCGGAGCCGTGGTGGACATCAAGGGTCGCAAGAGCCATCAGACCGTGGACGACGCCCTGAAGATCGTGGAAAAGCTGGAGCACCGGGCCGGAAAGGACGCCGAAGGCAAGACCGGCGACGGCGTAGGTATCCTGCTCCAAATTTCGCACAGATTTTTCTCTAAGGCTGTGAAGGGATGGAATTTTGCCCTTGGAGAAGAGCGGGATTACGGGGTCGGCATGTTTTTCTTCCCACAGGACAGCCTGAAGCGCAGCCAGGCCAAGAAGATGTTTGAAGTCATCGTGGAGAAGGAGGGCATGGAGTTTCTGGGCTGGCGGGCGGTCCCGGTCGAACCCGGCATCCTGGGCACGAAGGCGTTGAATAAAATGCCATGCATTGAGCAGGGCTTCGTGAAGCGGCCGGAGGGCGTGGCGCAGGGCCTGGAGTTTGACCGGAAGCTCTACGTGGCCCGGAGGGTCTTTGAGCAATCGGGTGGGGACGGCACCTATGTCTGCTCGCTGTCCAGCCGTACCATCGTCTATAAGGGCATGTTCCTGGTCCATCAGCTCCGGCGGTTTTACCCGGACCTTCAGGACCGGGATTACCAGTCGGCCATTGCCCTGGTCCACTCCCGGTTTTCCACCAATACCAACCCCTCCTGGGAGCGGGCCCACCCCAACCGGCTCCTCCTTCACAATGGAGAGATCAACACCATCCGGGGCAATGCCGACCGGATGCTGGCCCGGGAGGAGACCATGTCCTCCCCTCTGCTGGACAGCGACATGGACAAGATCCTGCCCGTCATTAACGAGGCGGGCTCCGACTCCGCCATGCTGGACAACACTCTGGAGTTCATGATGATGGCCGGCATGGACCTGCCCCTGGCGGTCATGGTGGCTATCCCCGAACCCTGGAGCAACGATAAGACCATTTCCCGGGCCAAGCGGGATCTGTACCAATATTACGCCATCCTGATGGAGGCGTGGGACGGCCCGGCCTCCATCCTGTTCTCCGACGGCGACGTGGTGGGCGCGGTGCTGGACCGCAACGGTCTGCGCCCCTCCCGGTACTATGTCACCGCCGACGACAAGCTGATTCTGTCCTCCGAGGTGGGGGTGCTGGATCTCCCCGCCGAGCGCATCGTCACCAAGTCCCGGTTGCAGCCCGGCAGGATGCTGCTGGTGGATACCCGGCAGGGCCGCATCATAGGGGATGAGGAGCTGAAGGCCTCCTACGCCGCCCGGCAGCCCTACGGCGAGTGGTTGGACAAAAACCTGGTTCATCTGTCCGACCTCAGCATTCCCAACCACCGGGTGGAGATGAGCTCCAAGGAGCAGCTCGCCCGGCTGCAGAAGGCCTTTGGCTATACCTACGAGGACGTGCGCAACACCATCCTCCCCATGGCCCGCACTGGCGCCGAACCCACCGCCGCTATGGGCATTGACATTCCCCTGGCCGTCCTGGATCAGGAGGGGCAGCCTCTGTTCAACTACTTCAAGCAGCTCTTTGCTCAGGTGACCAACCCGCCCATCGACGCCATCCGGGAGGAGGTGGTCACCGATACCACCGTCTACATCGGGGATGACGGCAACCTGCTGCAGGAGAAGGCAGAAAACTGCAAAGTGCTTCAGGTCCGCAATCCCATCCTTACCTCCACCGACCTGATGAAGATCCGCCATATGAAAAAGCCCGGCTTCCATGTGGAGACGGTTTCCATCCTGTATTATAAGAACACCCCCCTCAAGCGGGCGCTGGACCACCTGTTTGTGGCGGTGGATCGGGCCTACCGCAACGGGGCCAACATCGTCATCCTCTCCGACCGGGGAGTGGACGAGAACCATGTGGCCATCCCGTCCCTGCTGGCGGTGTCCGCCATCGAGCAGTATCTGATCCGCACCAAAAAGCGTACGGCGGTGTCCATTCTCCTGGAGTCCGCCGAGCCTCGGGACGTCCACCACTTCGCCACGCTGCTGGGCTATGGCGCCCGGGCTATCAACCCCTATCTGGCTCAGGAGACCATCGTGGAGCTCATTGAGGAGGGGCTGCTGGACAAAGAGTTCCACGCCGCTGTGGCCGACTACAATTCCGCTATCCTCCACGGCATTGTGAAGATCGCCTCCAAGATGGGCATCTCCACCATCCAGTCCTACCAGTCCGCCCAGATCTTTGAGGCGGTGGGCATCGCCCGGGACGTCATCGACGTGTATTTTACCAACACCATCTCCCGGGTGGGCGGCATCGGCCTAAGGGAGATCGGCGCTCTGGTGGACAAAAACCACGCCAGGGCCTTCGATCCCCTTGGCCTGGGCACCGACCTGACGCTGGACTCCCTGGGGGCCCACAAGGCCCGGGCGGGCCACGAGGACCACATGTATAACCCCCAGACCATCCATCTGCTCCAGGAGTCCGCCCGGCGGGGAGACTACGGGCTGTTCAAGCAGTACACCGCACTGGTGGACGATGAGCACAAGCCCCACACTCTGCGCGGCCTGCTGGACATCAAGTACGCCGAGAAGCCCATCTCCCTGGACGAAGTGGAGGGTGTGGATTCCATTGTCAGGCGCTTCAAGACCGGCGCCATGAGCTACGGCTCCATCTCCCAGGAGGCCCACGAGTGCATGGCCCAGGCCATGAACCGGCTGGGGGGAAAGTCCAACTCCGGCGAGGGCGGCGAGCGGCCCGAGCGCCTGGGCACGGACCGGAACTCTGCCATCAAGCAGGTGGCCTCTGGGCGGTTCGGTGTCACCAGCGAGTACCTGGTATCCGCCAACGAAATCCAGATCAAGCTGGCCCAGGGGGCCAAGCCCGGCGAGGGCGGTCACCTGCCCGGCCAGAAGGTCTACCCCTGGATCGCCAAGACCCGCTACTCCACCCCCGGCGTCTCCCTGATCTCCCCACCGCCTCACCACGACATTTACTCCATCGAGGACCTGGCCCAGCTTATCTACGATTTGAAAAATGCCAACCGCAGGGCCCGTATCTCGGTGAAGCTGGTCAGCGAGGCAGGGGTGGGCACCATTGCCGCCGGCGTGGCCAAGGCGGGGGCACAGGTGGTGCTGATCTCCGGCCATGACGGCGGCACCGGCGCCGCTCCCCGCAGCTCCATCCATGGGGCGGGCCTACCCTGGGAGCTGGGTCTGGCCGAGACCCACCAGACCCTGATGGAAAACGGCCTGCGCTCCCGGGTGGTGCTGGAGACCGATGGCAAGTTGATGTCCGGGCGGGACGTGGCCATCGCCTGTATGTTGGGGGCGGAGGAGTTTGGCTTTGCCACCGCGCCTCTGGTCACCATGGGCTGCGTCATGATGCGGGTGTGCAACCTGGACACCTGCCCCGTGGGTGTGGCCACCCAGAACCCGGAACTGCGTAAGCGGTTCAAAGGGAAACCGGAATATGTGGTCAATTTTATGCGCTTCATCGCCCAGGAGCTGCGGGAGCATATGGCCCGGTTGGGTGTGCCCACCGTGGACGAGCTGGTGGGTCGCACCGACCTGCTTCAGGTCCGGGAGCACGCCGTCAACGGCCGGGCCGCCACCGTGGACCTGTCCGTCCTGCTTGAGAATCCCCTCCACGGCACAGGGGTGAAGGAGCACTTTGACCCGGCGGACGTCTACGATTTCCACCTGGAGGATACCGTGGACCTGAAGATTCTGGAGAAGAAGCTGAAAGATGCCCTGGAGAAGGGGGAGAAAGCCTCCATTGAGATCCCTGTCTCCTCCACGGACCGGACACTGGGGGCCATTCTGGGCTCCGACATTACCCGGCTTCACGGCAGCGCCCTGGCGGAGGACACCCTCACCGTCAAATGTACCGGCGGCGGCGGCCAGTCCTTTGGCGCCTTCATCCCAAAGGGGCTCACCCTGGAGCTGGAGGGCGATTCCAATGACTACTTCGGCAAGGGCCTCTCCGGCGGCAAGCTGGTGGTCTATCCGCCCAAGGACAGCCCCTTCCCGGCAGAGGAGAACATCATCATCGGCAACGTGGCCCTGTACGGGGCGACCTCCGGCAAGGCTTTCGTCTGCGGCGTGGCGGGAGAGCGCTTCTGCGTGCGCAACTCCGGCGCCACCGCCGTGGTGGAGGGCACCGGCGACCACGGCTGCGAGTACATGACCGGCGGCCGGGTGGTGGTGCTGGGCCGCACCGGCAAGAATTTTGCCGCGGGCATGTCCGGCGGGGTGGCCTATGTCCTGGACGAGGACCGGGACCTCTATATGCGGCTGAACAAGCATCTGGTGTCCATGGAGCTGGTGACGGAGAAGCACGACATCTCCGAGCTCAGGACACTGATTCAGGAGCATGTAGCCGCTACCGGCTCCCGGCGGGGTATGGAGATCCTGACCGACTTCGACCGCTATGTCCCCCTGTTCAAGAAGATTCTGCCCCATGACTATGACCGGATGCTGCGCACCATCGCCCAACTGGAGGAGAAGGGCATGAACCGGGACCAGGCCGAAGTGGAGGCCTTTTATCGGAACACGAAGGGAGGGGAGCAGTAATGGGAAAACCCACCGGATTTATGGAATATCAGCGCCGGGGCAACCCGGCCCAGGCTCCGCAGGAGCGCGTCCAGCACTTTGACGAGTTCCACCCACGGCTAAGCCGGGAGGAGCGCCGGCGGCAGGGAGCCCGCTGCATGGAGTGCGGCGTCCCCTTCTGCCAGTCCGGCTCCGTCCTGAACGGCATGGTTTCCGGCTGTCCGCTGCACAACCTGATCCCCGAGTGGAACGATCTGATCTATACCGGCAACTTCGGACACGCCGTCCAACGGCTGCTCAAGACCAACAACTTCCCCGAATTCACCGGCCGGGTCTGCCCGGCTCTGTGCGAGGCGGCCTGCACCTGCGGCCTCAACGGCGAAGCGGTTACCATCAAGGAAAACGAGCTGGGAGCCATTGAAGACGCCTGGGAAACAGGGCTTATCCGGCCCCATCCGCCCAAGGTCCGTACCGGCAAGCAGGTGGCGGTGGTGGGCTCCGGGCCCTCCGGCCTGGCGGCGGCCGACCAGCTCAATAAGCGGGGCCACACGGTCACCGTCTTTGAGCGGGCGGACCGGATCGGGGGACTGCTGATGTATGGAATCCCCAACATGAAGCTGGAAAAGCAGATCGTCCAGCGACGGGTCGATCTGATGGCCGCCGAAGGAGTGAATTTCGTCACCGGCGTGGACGTGGGGAAGGACAAGCCGGCCAAGGAGCTGCTGCGTGACTTCGACGCGGTGGTGCTGTGCTGCGGGGCGGGCAATCCCAGGGATTTGTCTGTGCCAGGAAGGAGCGGAAAAGATGTTTACTTTGCGGTTGATTTCCTCAAATCCACCACCAAGAGCCTCCTGGATTCGCAGCTCAAGGACAAACAATATCTCTCCGCCAAGGGCAAGCGAGTGGTCATCGTGGGCGGCGGCGACACGGGCAACGACTGCGTGGGCACCTGCATCCGACACGGCTGTAAGTCGGTGGTCCAGTTGGAGATGATGCCCAAGGCGCCGGACCGCCGGACCGAACACAACCCCTGGCCGGAGTGGCCCAGAGTGTGCAAAACCGATTACGGCCAGGAGGAGGCCATCGCTGTCTTTGGACGGGACCCCCGGGTCTATCAGACCACCGTCACCGAGTGCGTCCGGGACGACAAGGGCCGCCTCACCGCCCTCCAAACGGTGAAGCTGACGCCGGACCTGAAACCGGTGGAGGGCAGCGAATCCACCATACCCTGCGATCTGCTGCTCATCGCGGCGGGCTTTTTAGGCTGCGAGAACTATGTACCGGAGGCTTTCGGCGCGGCCCTGACCCCCCGGGCGGCGGTGCAGACCGAGGCGGGAAGGTACGCCTCTAGCGTGCCCCGGGTGTTCACTGCGGGTGACATGCACCGGGGCCAGTCCCTGGTGGTTTGGGCCATCCAGGAGGGGCGGGCCGCCGCCCGGGAGGTGGACGAATCCCTCATGGGCTATACCAACCTGGAGTGAGAGCACCTCTTCGAATGGGCCGCAGTTTGCGGTCCATTCGCCATTTTATGGTTGCACTGGGCCGCCATGTGCTTTATCATGTTGCCTGGTGATTGGATTGCGACGAATTGGGATGTGCTTCAAACGACTTCTGCTTTGGCTGCTGGCGCTGTCGGCGGTGTGCTCTGTGACTCTGGGCATGATGCGCTGGCAGGGCTATCTTTTACTGCCCCAAGAGGCCGACCCGCCTGCCTGGGAGGTCTTCGGTGTGGATGTGTCGGCCTATCAGGGCCGGATCGACTGGCAGAACCTGCGGGAGCAGGGGGTGGATTTTGCCTTCATCAAGGCCACGGAGGGCAGTTCGCTCCAGGACCGCTACTTTGCCGACAACTGGGCAGCGGCTCAGGCGGCGGGGGTACGTGTAGGCGCCTACCATTTTTTCAGTTATGACAGCCCCGGAGAGACCCAGGCGGATAATTTTCTCTCCATGGTGCCGGTGACGGCAGGGGCTCTGCCCCCGGTGGTGGACATCGAGTTCTATGGGGACAAGCTCCAGAATCTGCCCCGGCAGGAGGATGTAAAGGCGGTGCTGGACCCGTTGCTGGCCCGGCTGGAGGAGCACTATGGCGTGAAGCCGATCTTATATGTCACCTATCGCTCCTACCGGCTGTATATCGCCGGCAGGGACTACCGGGACTATCCCCTGTGGTTTAGCAGCCCCGTGGTGTCCCCCATCGGCAAGGGCTGGGATTTTTGGCAGTATTCCCACAGCGCCAGCCTGACGGGCTATTCCGGGCCGGAGGCGTGCATCGACCTGAATGTGTTCCGGGGCAGTATGGAGGAGTTCCGGCGGTTTGGATGCCCGGATTGAGTGAAATAGGCGGAGGCAGTTTTCTTGCCTCCGCCTATTCTATTTCCCGGCGGATTCTGGTATAATGACTTAAGGCAACACCGCACAATGACATGAAAAAACCGCACCATCTGCCAATATAGGCAAACTGCGGCGGAGAATCAGCATATTTTCGTTGCATGGGCAAACTGAATCAA
>ERZ781272.480-NODE-480-length-26570-cov-14.762927_pt1 | contig 26570 bp, 22 predicted proteins | sample MGYA00375850_ERZ781272 | MGnify/ENA primary metagenome ERZ781272 (study PRJEB29790, sample SAMN06051246) | human gut metagenome | host: Homo sapiens | place: USA: Cincinnati, Ohio | collected 2013-06-21 | study: EMG produced TPA metagenomics assembly of the Gut...
AGCGTGGACGTCAGCAACCCTGCCAGTCCACAGCCGGTCTATCAGTACGACAGCAATGGTATCGATCTGCACGAGGAGGTCAAGACAATCAAGGCCATGATCGACGACATGTCCCTTATCCTGGCTGATGTCATAGGAGGTGCGTACCATGCTTAGTCAAGACAAAATGAACGTTGTAATCTATGCCATGAGGATCAGATATGGGCGCGGAGAGGATATCGAAGAGAAGCTGAAAAGCTATCCGAACCTTACCGACGCCGAGAAATACGAGGTCTTACGGGCAGTAACAGAGGAGGGATAAGATGGACGGCACAGTCCAGAGCTATGTATTATACATGGCAGATGATAGAAAAAAGGAACCGTTGAAAGTCAAACAGTGCGACACCAACAGCCGGTGGGCGAAGATCACCCTTAAGGCATTTGACGGTGAGTACTGGCTGATCCCGTTTGACGCGCAGATATATATTAACGTCCATAAGACTGACGGGAAACTGGCGACAGCGACGTGCACGAAGGTCGATGAACATACGGTTCTGGCACCGATTACGGAGCAGATGACCACCATACCGGGGACGCAGTCAGGTGAGCTGTACTTTCTGGGAGCAGACGGGGATATTAAGAGCCAGACTTTTCCCATAGCGGTATATGAGATGGTCATGGATCAGGCCCGTATCGAGTCCTCGGACGATTTCCAATCATTGCAGGAAGCACTCCGGGACGTCAAGGTGTCAACCGATACGGCTGACATTGCCGCACAGTATGCTACAGAGCAGGGCAACGCGGCAGGCGTGGCAGCCCAGCGCGCAAATGATGCAGCGGATAGCATTCAGGTAGCGGTCGATGCGGCGGCAGCGGCCAAAGCCAGCGAGACCAACGCTAAGACATCGGAGACAGCCGCGGCGCAGACTCAGCAGGAGGTCACGGACTACGTTGAGGCGCAGAAGGCCGCATTTGTGGGATATAGCAAACGTGAGGCTGACAGCAAGTATGCCAATGCCCTGACAGCGACAGCGACGGGAGAGGGCAGTATAACCGTAGAGGACGCATGGACGGCACCGGTACTGGGGCTGGAAGTGGCGGGGAAGAGTGAGCAGGTGCAGATGACCGGAGTTAATCTCTTTGATGTTGTCCATGTCGATAATATAAAAGGGGTTGCATCGGGAGATGAATTGTACTACGCACAAGTCGGTAAAAATAGTGCGTGGGTAGAAAGTACGAAGATACCGTTTGCCGGGGAAAGTAGTACTATTTATACACTGTCGGCTAAGGTGAAATGCGGAACCGCGACTAATTTAGGTATTGCTTTTTGTTATTCTGATGGAACCTTTGAGATGAGTAATAGAGTAAATGACGCTACGTATGGCGAGGTTAAAGTGACATCGAAGGCTGATAAAATAGTTAATGGATTTGGTTTTATTTATGTATCTGCTGATACGTCAGGTTACATTAAGGATATCCAGCTTCAAAAGGGGAGTACGGCAACGGCCTACGAGCCCTATACAGGCGGCGCACCCTCCCCCAGCCCGGATTACCCGCAGGACATTATCAGCACGGGGACGGTAAGCACGGGGGCGCAGATGTTAAATGTTGACACGATTGCGCAGGGTATGATTAGTACTGAAACAGGAGCAGAAAGCGAATCATCTGTTTTTGTCCGTAGTGATTATATACCAGTTAAGCCGGGAGATTATATATTAAGCGGTGATGGGTTAAAGCCATATTTTAATCATGTTATGTACTTCAGCAAAGAAAAAGTAATACTAAGCAGTTTATCAATTAAACCAACTAACGGGAAATTTACAGTCGCAGATGAAACCGCATATATCAGAATTAGGTTTATATCCAAAGATGGTACAAGTGGAACGGTGACACCATCTGAGGTTGCCGCATTGAAACCTATGCTCAATACTGGTGACACTGCCTTACCGTGGGAACCCTACACCGGAGGCAAGCCGAGCCCGTCGGTGGAGTATCCGCAGACGTTGGAGGTGGGGGTGACAGGGGCGCAGTTATTTTACAAATCTCTTGTGACGTTACAGGGGACAGGTGCAGAAGCTGATATTACAGACAAAAGAGCCATTAAGATTACTTACACCAGAGCCAATGGTGGAAAATATGCAGGATTTATTGTGGACGATAAAAGTAATATTGTTGGCAAGACATTAACAATATCGTACGGCAGTATCATGCCGAGTAAAAGCGGTTTGACACCCGGTATCCGATTGTATTGGATAGACAATAATGGATCCGTATTATCCTATGTGGTGTATGCAAATACATCCCCCACTACAATTACAATAGAGGATCCTCAAAATGATGCGGCCACGAAATTGGCGTTGCTGTTGTATGCAGATGTCGGTGACGCGGCCGTCGTAAATGATTATGTAATATATAAGGATATCATGATTAACGCCGGAGACATCCCGCTCCCCTGGGAGCCATACATGGGTTGCCAAAATGTCCCCATCACCCTGACCGAGCCATTACGCGGCGTCGGAGAGTACCGGTACCGGATCATGTGCAGAGATGGCGTGTGGGGGATTGAACGGTGTGTTGGTGTGGTGGATAACGGGCAATGGAAGAAAATAAATGTAGTATCAGGAAGCGCCGGGCATAGATTTGTATACGATGCAACAGATATGATTGAAAAATTAAATTGCATGGTTATGTGCACTAAATATACAAGACGACCAAATGGGTCCAGCTTTAGCAATGCCGGCGATTACATGGCGACAGATGAGCGAGGAAAAATTTTTATTCGTACCCTCAATCCTGATTTCGAAACAATCGAAGCATTTAAGGAGTTTATGGCCGATGCAATCACCATCTATCCCCTTGCCACTCCCACCTGGGAGCCCTTCCCCGACGCCACCCAACAGGCCCTCAACGAGCTGACCACTTACGCGGGCACAACGCACTTAACGATCACCGCGGGCGGACCGGCTCCTACGGTAACTCTGGATTACGTCCAGGACACCCACAAGGCCCTTGAGCAGTGCCAGGAGGCGGCCAAAGAGTACACCGACAACCAGATAGCGGCAATAGTAGCAGCCCTGCCGACAGCGACGCAGGCAGCTATTGTAGATAACCAGACAACTAAACTTTTACAGGAGGTATGAGATTATGAGTAACACAGTGATTTACACGTTGATGGAGAGTCTTATCAGCAAAAAGTATTATTCCACCAAAGAGGAGGCCACGGACAAACTGGGGGTATACTTCGCCTTCAATATGCTCTCCGCTGAGCAGATGACTGAGCTTGCCCTGCTGGCTGAATCGGTGTACGCGCCGCCGGCGGTTGAGCCGGAAATTCCGACAGAGCCGGAAGTGCCGGTAGAATAATATAGAAGAAAGCGAGAAGAAGATCTATGAAATTTATCGATAAGTACAATGCTGCTGTAGGAGCAGCTGTAACATTGTTGACTGCGTTATTTGGCGTTTACTGGTATGTCTTTGCCGGGTATCTGCTTTGTAATATCTTAGACTACATAACGGGCTGGGCAAAGGCCAGGAAGACACATAAGGAGTCAAGCGGTATTGGGATTGTGGGCATTGTCAAGAAAGTCGGATACTGGATCATTATCCTGGTGGCCTTCATGATTCCAGAGTTGTTTATTCACTTGGGGCAGGACCTCTTAGGCATCAATTTAAGTTTTCTGGCGCTGCTCGGGTGGTTTACCCTGGCTACGCTGCTGGTTAATGAGATCCGCAGTATCCTGGAGAATCTGGTGGAGTATGGTATCAATGTTCCGGAGTTCCTGATCAAGGGCCTGGCGATTACGGAGAAGCTTATCAGCGCGGGGGCAGATACTGGAGAGAAATAACTATTGCGATATCGCAACGGTTGTAATATCACAACTTTTTATGGGCCTGGGATTCCGGGCCCTTTTTAATAATGAAAGGTAGGAAAAGTATATGAAGAAAGCAATGCTTAGCCAGCCGATGGCTGGAAAAACGGATAAGGAAATCATAGAGACGAGAGAAAAGGCTATTAAGGTACTTGAAAGCAACGAATATGAAATTGTGAACACTCTCTTTACAGATGAGTGGTACAGCAATGAAAAAATGGTTGAAAGAGGAGTTGTGCAGATTCCGCTCTGCTTCTTGGCAAAATCTCTTGAAAATATGAGCCTCTGTCATGCTGCCTATTTCTGCAAGGGATGGGAAAATGCGAGAGGTTGCCGTATTGAGCACGAGGCGGCCAAAGCCTACGGTCTCGAAATTATTTATGAGGAGGAATAGAACTTGGGTAAGACAAGAAATGGACTGATAGAGCACTGCAGGAGCAAGATCGGTACGCCCTATGTTTATGGCGCGAAGGGAGATATCCTTACCCAGGAGGTACTGGATCGACTGGCCCGGGAGAATCCGGGTACATATACATCAACCTATAAAGCTAAGGCTGCCAAATACATAGGCCAGTGCTGCACGGACTGCAGCGGACTTATCAGCTGGTACACGGGCCGGATCAGGGGAAGTTACAACTATCATGATACTGCAGCAGAGCGGGTGAGTATCGACCATCTGGACGAGTCCATGATCGGGTGGGCCCTCTGGAAGCCGGGACACATCGGCGTGTATATTGGTGACGGATATTGTATTGAGGCCAAAGGGATCAACTATGGAACGATCCGAAGTAAGGTATCCTCCACGGCCTGGCAGAAGGTACTTAAGCTATGTGATATCAACTACACGGTAGATCAGGCGCCGGTGACATATCATGAGGGCTTCCGGCCAGCGGCAGACGGCCAGAGATGGTGGTATCAGTATTCCGACGGCTCTTATGCCTGCAACGGCTGGTACTGGCTCAGGGAGGCCACAGATGGCACGTGCGGCTGGTACCTGTTTGATGCTGAGGGCTATATGCTCACCGGCTACCAGGTGGATCCGGCAGGAGAGGCGTTCCTGCTCTGTCCGGTAAAGGGATCCGACGAGGGCAAGTGCATGATTACCGATGCCAGGGGAGTGCTGCGGATCGCAGAGGAGTACGACTTTGACAGGCGGCGGTATAAATTTGAGTGGTAATAATAAGGGCGGTCCGTTTGGGCCGTCTTAACTATCCTGAGTATATTTTATAATGTCTGTGATATCACAATTAAATTTATTACATAGTTCATTCAGTGTTTTGAGTGTGATGCTTCTGTTGTGTTTCAAATTATCCAGCATTCCCCGGCTTATTCCGTAATGCTCAATCAAATCGTATTGAGTAATCTTTTTATCTTTTAATGTCTTCCATAACGGATCAAACGTAATCATAACATATCCCCTTTTGCAATAAGTTTACCGTGGCAAGATGATAAATAGTATTGCCAAAATTATGGGAATATGTGTATACTGTAATTATTGTCATTAATAAGGTAAGGGGGCGATAGATTATGGAAGGATTTGATAGACTATTAGATAAGATGAGAGAACAGAGGATCACGCCGCGGATCCACTATGAGCTGATAGCGATCCGGGTGCTGAAGGTGGCGGCGGTGGTGCTGATCGGCGCGGGGATTGTGTGGTTGGTGGTAAAATAATAGGGCGGTAATTCGTCCTTTTTATCTTTTTTGCATCACATCACGGCCCGCAAAACGTTATATAAGTATGCTCATTAATCAGCAGGGCGGTAGCTCCCCCATTAGCTCCGCCCTATCTCCTACATCAGCCGTCATTTGGTATCTGGTATCCGCTGTGTCAAAAACCACATAGATGATATATCCACATCGATTATCATTTCCGCCATCTCGCGGATCTCCTGGTATTTTGCATTTTTGACAGCCTGGTCATGTCGCTGATATGTTTCAATCATCTCAAAAAACATTTCGTCTGTTCTGTTCATTTTTTCCCCTTCTTTCCTTTATGATTATATTTTGCCGGTAATTAATATTAACCGACCGGTAACTGGCCCGGGAAAACAGTGGCAAACGCCCAGGGCTATGCAAACGACGGAGAGCAGGGATATGTTATGGTGGATATCCCTGGCTGTTACTCTCTGATGGCCCATTCCACAGAGGAAGAGGTGGCAAGAGATTTTATCTGTTTTGAAAATCCGGACGCTGTTATCGTTGTCTGTGATGCCACCTGTCTGGAACGAAATTTAAATCTGGTGCTCCAGATTCTGGAGGCTAACCGTCGGGCGGTGGTCTGCGTCAATCTCATGGATGAGGCTAAGAAAAAATCGATTTCTATCCGGTTCGATGTCCTGGAGGAGCGCCTGGGTGTGCCCGTTATCGGAACTGCGGCCAGGAGCGGAAAAGGACTGGAACAGATTTATGAAGGCCTGAAACACGTGCTGGAGCTGAACAAAAGGCTGGAGAGCGCCCGATATATGGAAGTGGTGGAGGGCGAATATGCTGAGACGGAAGCTGTGGATGTGGAAATGGAAGCAGTAGTAGAAGCAGAAGTGGAAGACGTGGAAGTGGAAGCAGTAGCAGAAGCGGAAGACGTGGAAATGGAAGCAGTAGTCGAAGCGGAAGTGGAAGACGTGGAAGTGGAAGCAGAAGCGGAAGCGGAAGCAGAAGAAACAGAAAATGCAGAAGCGAAAATGAAAATAGAGGAAGCGGGATCAAAAGAAGCAGAAGAGGCAGAAGAGGCAGAAGCGGCAGAAACTGTAAAGGAAGCAGAGGCGGAAACAAAAAACATAGCAGCAAGAGATATAGAAGCAAGAAATATGGAAGCAGCGGCTGAAAACGTAAATGACATAGAAAACGAAGTTCGAAAAACAGCAGAAAAGGCAGCAGACAGACGATTCGATGAAAATCCGGCGCCGCGGATTCTGATCCGGTATCCGGAATACATCGAGGCGGCCATCGCCCGGCTCACACCTGTGGTAAGGAAGACGGCTGGCGAAGGCGTCAATATCCGCTGGCTCTGCGCCCGTCTCCTGGATTCCAACGAGAACCTGATGGAAGCCGTCCGCAAATATCTCGCTCCAGTGGCAGAATCGCTGGAAGTAAGCTCCCTTTTGGCGGAAATTCGTGAAGAGTGGAAGGAACGGGGCATCACGCAGAAGCGCGTAAGCGATGACATGGCATCGGTCTTTGTCCGAAAAGCAGAGTTTATCTGCCGGGGAGCGGTGGTGTACGAGAATCAGAAGTATGATAAGAAGGATCGTCTTCTGGACCGTCTGTTTACAAGCAAAGCAACCGGATTCCCCATTATGTTTCTGATTCTTTTAGGCGTTTTCTGGCTGACGATTACGGGAGCCAACTACCCGTCCGAACTTTTAAGCACCGGTTTATTCTGGGTGGAAGACCGGATCAGCGAGCTGTTTCTCGCCATCGGTATGCCAGTGCTTGTAAATGATCTCCTCGTTCATGGCGTTTACCGGGTTCTGGCATGGGTAATATCGGTTATGCTGCCTCCAATGGCAATCTTTTTCCCGTTGTTTACGCTGCTGGAAGACTTCGGTTACCTTCCAAGAGTTGCGTTTAACCTGGACCGGTGCTTCAAACGGTGTGCCGCCTGCGGAAAACAGGCACTGACCATGTGCATGGGCTTTGGCTGCAATGCCGCCGGAATCATCGGATGCCGTATTATCGATTCTCCGAGGGAGCGGCTGATCGCCATGATTACCAATAACTTCGTGCCCTGTAACGGACGTTTCCCGACGATGATCGCCATTATTACCATGTTTTTCGTAGGAAGCGCTGCCGGGGCATTCTCCTCAGTCCTGTCCGCTGCAATTCTGGCCGGAGTCATCGTTCTGGGAGTGCTCATGACACTTCTGATCTCGAAGATTCTGTCCGCCACGGTATTAAAAGGCGTTCCATCTTCCTTCACGCTGGAGCTGCCGCCATACCGGAAGCCGCAGATCGGAAAAGTTATCGTCCGCTCGATCTTTGACAGAACCCTGTTCGTCCTGGGCCGTGCCATCGTAGTGGCGGCACCGGCGGGACTCATCATCTGGCTGATGGCCAATATTTCCGTGGGTGATGCGACACTCCTTGCACACTGCTCCGGATTTCTGGATCCGTTCGCTCAGGTCATCGGAATGGACGGCGTCATACTGCTGGCCTTTATCCTCGGATTCCCGGCAAATGAGATCGTAGTGCCGATCATCATCATGGCCTATATGGCAGAGGGAAGTCTGCTGGATATCAGCGATCTGTCAGTACTAAGAGATCTTCTGGTGAGCCACGGCTGGACCTGGATCACGGCTGTCAGCACCATGCTGTTCTCCCTGATGCACTGGCCCTGTTCCACTACCTGCCTTACAATAAAAAAAGAGACCCAGAGTGTGAAGTGGACGGTTGCTTCCTTCTTGGTTCCTACCGTTACCGGAATTGTTGTATGCTTTTTGTTTACGACTATAGCAAGAGCGTTTTTGTAGGAATGTAGACGTTTAGAGGGGTGCCCCCATGCAGCAAACCATATTGCTGGATATATGATTTGCTGCCCGGGGGCTTTTGCATACTTTGTTATGAAAACTGATGAGACCTCTGCTCCCTTTCCGCCAAAGTGTGCGGCGGAGTACGAATAGTTTCCTTACTTTGTGCATTTCTACGTATATGTACAGAGTAATTAGGCGATAGGAAATCGCCTTTGCAGAGATTTCGCTCAAACGTACGTGACACGCGGATAAATTGGAAAATTCCGCAAATCGTTTCCCGGAATAAATTGACTTCTGCCATGGAACAATGATATAATTTTTACTTAATGAGCAAAAGGAGATAAGACATGGGAGATGACGGAATTCGCCTGAATAAATTCTTAAGCGGGGCTGGAATCTGCTCCAGAAGAGAAGCAGACCGGCTGATAGAAGAAGGTAAGGTAACGGTCGACGGAAGAACCGCCGTTCCGGGACAGAAGATAAAAAATGGAGAAACAGTTGTCTGTAATGGACGGACAATTGCGGCAGGAACAAAGGGCGCCGAGAAGAAACCGGACCGGGTGCTCTTAGCGGTGCATAAGCCGTGCGGAATCGTCTGCACCACCTCGGACAAGGACCGTGCCCCCAATATTGTGGACATGGTGGACAGCCCTGTGCGGATTTATCCGGTGGGCCGTCTCGATAAGGATTCTGAAGGATTGATTCTGATGACCAACCAGGGTGATTTAGTGAACCGTCTGATGCGCGGCAGCAACGGCCATGAGAAAGAGTATCTCGTGTTTATTGACCGGCCGGTGAAACCGGAATTTATACAGAAGATGAGAAAGGGAGTCTTTCTCCCGGAGCTGGATGTGACGACAAAGCCGTGTTTCGCAGAGATGACGGGAGAAAAATCGTTCCGCATTGTACTGACCCAGGGACTGAATCGCCAGATCCGCAGGATGTGCGAGCAGCTGGGCTGCAAGGTGCGAAAACTGAAGCGTGTCAGAATCATGAATATAGAGCTGGGCGATCTAAAAGCCGGTGAATCACGGCCTGTATCGAAGAAGGAATACGCGGAACTGATGCGCCGGCTGGAAGATACATCCGGCCTCTCCTTAAAAGACCGGACGGTGAATGAAAAAGATCGGGGAAAAAATGAAAAAGGCCGGAATGAAGATAGAAAAGACCGCGCCAAAAATGAATATGGCCGGAATGAAGATTTAAAAGGTCGGACGAAAAATGAATATGGCCGGAATGAAGATTTAAAAGGTCGTACGAAAAATGAAAAAGGTCGGAATGAAGATCAAAAATATCGGACGAAAAATGAATATGGCCGGAATGAAGATCTAAAAGGTCGTACGAAAAATGAATATGGCCGGAATGAAGATCTAAAAGGTCGTACGAAAAATGAAAAAGGTCGGAATGAAGATCAAAAATACCGCACGAAAAATGAATATGGCCGGAATGAAGATCTAAAAGGTCGTATGAAAAATGAAAAAGACCGTAATGAAGACCAAAAATACCGTACGTACAATGAAAAAGGCCGGAATGAAGACCCAAAATACCGAGCGAAAAATGTAAAAGGCTGGAATGAAGATCTAAAAGGCCGGACAAAAAATGAAAAAGGCCGGTATGAAGATACAAAAGGCCATACAAAAAATGAAAAAGGCCGGAACGAAGACCCAAAATACCGTACAAAAAATGAAAAAGGTCGGAATGAAGATCTAAAAGGTCGTACGAAAAATGAATATGGCCGGAATGAAAATCTGGAAATTCGGACAGATAAACGAAAAAAAGCCCCTGGAAAGCGGAAGTGATGCATGGAGAGGCACTTTTTCCGGTATGATAAGGAAGAGTGGTCGGTATAAGTGATCAAATAAAAAATCGTAATAGTGATCGGAACCAGAACCCAGAACTATCGATCATAAACAGTAATACAACAATCATGCATTAATAAGGAAAGAACGCAGTGAAAAGGAGATTGTAAGTGGACGAGAAAATCAGCAGAATGAAAGAACTGGCTGCCACTCTTACGGCCGCGGCGAAGACGTATTATCAGGAAAGCCGTGAGATCATGAGCAACTACGAATACGATAAATTGTACGACGAGCTGGTGGAACTGGAGAAGGAGACCGGAGTTGTGCTGTCCAAGAGCCCGACACAGAACGTAGGATATGAGGTCCTCTCCGAACTTCCGAAGGAGCGCCACGAGAGTCCCATGCTGTCGCTGGACAAGACGAAGAGCACAGCCGATTTACAGGAATGGCTGGGCGATCAGACGGGAATTCTCTCCTGGAAGCTGGACGGACTGACCGTCGTCCTCACTTACAGCGGCGGAACGCTGAAGAAGGCCGTTACCCGCGGCAACGGTGAGATCGGCGAGGTCATTACCAGCAACGCCAGAGTGTTTGCGAACGTGCCGGTCACCATCTCTTTTCAGGGAGAACTGGTGCTGCGCGGCGAGGCCGTCATCCGTTATTCGGAATTCAACCGGATTAATGAGGCCATCGACGATGTGGATGCCAAATATAAGAATCCCAGAAACCTATGCAGCGGCTCGGTCCGTCAGCTGAACAGCCAGATCACGGCGGAGCGGAACGTGAATTTCGAGGCATTTGCCCTGGTTACGGCCGAGGGCGTGGATTTTAAGAACTCCCGGAAGGAACAGTTTGAGTGGCTGAAGAGACAGGGATTCGATGTGGTAGAGTACAAGACCGTTACGGCGGAGACGCTGCCGGAGGCGGTGGAAGAGTTTGCCGAAGCCGTTTCCGGCTACGATATCCCTTCCGATGGCCTGGTGCTTCTTCTGGACGACATCGCTTACGGAGAATCTCTGGGACGGACTGCCAAATTCCCGAGAAATGCGATCGCATTCAAATGGGCGGACGAGATTAAGGAGACGAAGCTGGAATATATCGAGTGGAGCCCGTCACGGACCGGTTTAATCAATCCGGTCGCCGTGTTCGAACCGGTAGAGCTGGAGGGAACCACGGTGAGCCGCGCCAGCGTACACAATTTAAGCATTATGGAGTCCCTGGCTCTGGGCGAGGGCGACACCATCACGGTATATAAGGCCAACATGATTATCCCGCAGATTGCCGATAACCTGACCAGAAGCGGGAAGATCCGGATTCCGGAGGAATGTCCGGTCTGCGGCGGTAAGACGGAGGTGCGCCAGGTAGGCGATGTCCGCAGCCTTTACTGCACGAATCCAGACTGCCAGGCCAAGCGCATCAAGAGCTTCGCCTTGTTTGTCAGCCGCGACGCGCTGAACATCGACGGCCTTTCGGAGGCGACTCTGGAGAAATTTATCGGCGCCGGTTTTATTAAGGAATTTGCAGATATTTTCCATCTTGACCGGCATGAGGAGACGATTACCCAGATGGAAGGCTTCGGCCGGAAGTCCTATGATAATTTAATCCGGGCGACAGAGACCGCGTCCCACACGACTCTTGCACGGATGGTTTACGGCCTTGGAATCTCCGGGATCGGTCTGGCCAATGCGAAGATGCTGTGTCGGAAGTTTAAGTTCGATTTTGACCGCATGCGTCATGCCACAGCGGAGGAGCTGATCGAGGTCGATGGAATCGGCGGAGTCTTAGCCGATGCATGGATCCGCTACTTTGACGATGAGAAGAATCAGGAGATTGTGGACCACCTGCTCTCAGAACTCACATTTGAGAAGGAGGAGGAATCCACGGAGGAGGCCATCTTTGAGGACATGACCTTCGTGATCACCGGAAGCGTGGAACATTTCGCCAACCGAAAGGAACTGCAGGAGGCCATCGAAGTGCGGGGAGGTAAGGCCACAGGCTCTGTAACTTCAAAGACAACGTATCTGATCAACAATGACGTGGCGTCCAATTCTTCCAAGAATAAGAAGGCCAAGGATTTAGGCGTGCCGATCATATCCGAGGAAGAGTTTATCAAGATGCTGGGGGAGTAAAATATGCCGATTAAAGTACAAAAAGATCTGCCTGCGAAGGCGATACTGGAAAAAGAGAATATCTTCATCATGGCGGAGGACCGGGCGATGAGCCAGGACATCCGCCCTCTGGAGATTCTTATTTTAAATCTGATGCCGGTGAAGGAGGACACGGAGACGCAGCTTCTGCGGGCGCTCTCCAATACGCCTCTTCAGGTGGACTGCACATTTCTGATGCTGGCCACCCATACGTCGAAGAATACGTCGGCCAGCCATTTGAACAAGTTTTATGTTTACTTTGACGAGATTAAGAATAAGAAGTTCGACGGCATGATCATCACCGGCGCGCCTGTGGAGAACCTGGAGTATGAGGAGGTCAATTACTGGGAAGAGCTTCAGACGATTATGGAATGGGGCAAGAGTCATGTGACAAGCACCTTACATATCTGCTGGGGAGCCCAGGCCGGACTCTACTACCATTACGGGATACCGAAATACAAACGGGAAAAGAAGCTTTCCGGCATTTACCGCCACAAGGTTCTGGACCGCAAGGTGCCGCTGGTACGCAGCATGGACGACTTTATCATGGCCCCGCATTCCCGCTATACAGAGGTGCGCAGAAAGGACATTGAGAAGGTGTCTGATCTGGTGATTCTTGCAGTGTCGGAGGAGGCGGGCGTCTATCTGGTGATGAAGCGCGACGGAAGCCAGGTGTTTGTCCAGGGCCATCCGGAGTACGACCGCATGACTTTGAATAATGAGTATCACAGGGATTTAACAAAGGGACTCAATCCGGAACTCCCATGCAATTACTATGAGGACAACGATCCCTTCGCAGTACCGGTGCTCTCCTGGAGGAACGCGGCGAACACGCTGTATGGTAACTGGCTGAATTTCTACGTCTATCAGGAAACTCCGTATATTTTGGGCGAAGATGCATAAAATACAACCACATGAAAATGACCGCAACTCACGGGAGGGGCGGTTATTTTTGTACCTTTTCAGAGCGCCAGGATACCGGAATTTAATGTGAAAAAGGCAGCATCAATTTCGCTTGAGAGTTCCTGCTTCTCATGCTATAATTTCTACATGTATTTGGAGTATGGTAAGATGGATGGAACCTGCCTTACCGCTTAAGAGCGCAATCCAAAACGAAAAATGGGGGAAAGAAACCATGAAATACGAAAATGCCGGCCAGATGAATTTTTTCTCGGAAATGGCGGAACATCAGATTTCGGCACGTGAATTTTTCAGCAACGTTCTGCTGGATTCTCTGGATAGAAATTTCGGCTTAAAGCATGTGCTGATATCCTATTTCGATACACATGGAACATTTCTTTCATGGATCAATCGGAACGGAATCCTGCTGGACTGTGAAGAACATCCGTACAGGAAATTTGTTGCAAATGATGTCATCAGGCATGTGGTTTATCAGGACGCGGTCCGTGACCACCTGACTTACTTTAATGTGATACCAAGGCTGTATAAATCCACGGACGTTATCAGTCCTGTCGATTACGCCCACTCCGCCTACGTCCGCTTTCTGGAGGAAAATTTCCATGCGCATTACAGCGTGACGATGGCATTCGGCATTAACGCCTATATCCAGGTCGCCTTTTTTAAGAGCCTGGAGAATGGGGATTTTACAGACCAGGAGATTGAGGCGCTGAATGAAATCTACGTCTATGTGGCCAACTCCTATAAGAATTTCAAGAAATACGAGCAGGCCAAGATCGTGTCTAATATTCAGAGTGAGATCATTTCATCCGGTGAAAAGGCCTATTTTGTCACGGATGACTTTATGCATATCATGAGCTACAACAAGACGGCTCAGAGTTATTTAAAAGAGATCCTGGGCCCTTCCATCGCCGAGCAGATCAGCACGACCACACCGTGCAGCTGGCTGCCGTTCTTACTGGGCGGCGAGGAGGAGAATTTTACGGCGGACCGGGTCCAGACACGGGTAATTAAAAATTATATTTTTACAATCTATACGTACGATCAGAGCTATTCCAATGGAATCATCGACCGGTATCACTGGATTACCATATCCAGGAAAGAAGAAGGAAAGCTGCCGGAAGGCTCCGGGACCATGCTGCCGCTGACACAGGCGGAGCAGCGGGTAGCGGAGCTTATGTACAACGGACTGACCTACAAGGCCATCGCTGATGAGCTTGTGATCAGCTATCATACGGTGAAGAAGCATGTACAGAATATCTATACCAAGTGTGGAGTAAAAAGCCGCTTTCAGTTATATAAGTGGCTGGAAAACAGAGAGCAGTAGGCTGCCAGGATGTGAGCGGAGGAGGGCTGCATAAGCAGAGAATAACAAGGGATGAGCATCGCCATTTGACCAGTAATCAATGCATTTGACAAAAACAAAATAAAATAAGCCTGCGGGGAAAGGTAATAAGGTCTGATGTATGGAGCGAAGGAAGGCTGGATTTAAGAAGAAAAACGGGACATACCGGTGGATTTTTGTTGTATTTATAGTGATCTGTATTTTAGCGAGTGCTTTTAGTTTTTTGTATTACAGGAACCTGCATAAGACCATAAGAGAAGAGAGCAGGGCATATCTTCAGGAGGTTTCCAGAAGGGTTGCCGCCAATCTTGACCGCATAACGAAAGATAATTTCGCCATGCTTAACATGATGGGTGCATCCCTGGAGACGACGGAGCCTGAGACGATGGAGGAAGTCAGGCAGCTTCTGCAGAAGCAGCAGGGGTTTGGCGAGCTTGATACAATCATGCTGGTGGAGGAATCCGGAAGAGCATACAATATTGCGGACAGCAAATCGGTATTTTTTTCCTTCGATGATGCCATGCTCGACAGCATGCTGGCCTATAAGTCCGCGATTGCAAAAGCCCAGATTATGGACAATAAAGAGTACTTTGTTTTTGCCGTTTCCCTGGATCATGTCACGGTCGGCGGGGAAAAGATTATGGCGCTGGCCGCCTGCTATGACCCGGATACGCTGAATCAGGTGCTGTCGATGACCTCCTTTAACGGTCAGGCATATTCTCAGATTATCACGAAATCGGGGACGCTTGTGACAAAGGCCAGCTTCCCGTTTGCCATGAAGAGCGGTTATAATATTTTTTCCACGCTTCAGAATGCGGAGATGGATGAAAAAGGGAGTCTGGCGAAAGTATACAGCGACATTGAGAAGAATGTCGCGGACCAGATCAGTTTTTCTTTAGACGGTGTACATAGATATATGGTTTATACGCCCATTCAGCCGGATGATTGGTATCTTCTGACCTTTGTTCCGTTTCAGGCGGTGAACGAGAAGTCGGATATGCTGCTGGTTATGACACTGCGTATCTGCGGGCTGCTTGTAATTCTGTTTTGCGGGCTTGTGGCCATCCTGTTCTGGATCTTCCGTGCGAATAAAAGAAAGCTGGAGAGACTCGCTTACGTGGATGGAATAACCGAGGGGAATACCATACAGAGGTTTTATGAGCTGGCAGCCGAGATGATGGAGTCAGTACCGGAGCAGAAGTATGCGCTGGTCTATACCAATATAGAAAATTTCAAAATTCTGAACGCGCAGATCGGACGGAAAAACTGTGATATGATCCTAAAGCAGTTTTACAAATATTTATCCTCTGTACTGAATAAAAACGAGTGCATGGGCAGGCTGTTTGCCGATAATTTCTGTATCATGCTGCTCTGCCGGAGTGAAGAGGAGATGATAAAGAGATTTGAAGACTGGTCGGCCGGAGCCGAGGCGTATATCGGCAGGCTGAATCCCGCATGGGGGATGCCCCAGATCGAATTCGGCGTCTATGTGATCGAGAACAAGGATATGCCGTTTCCGGAGATGATCGACAGGGCGAAGCTTGCGCTGAAGGAGACGCTGCGGCAGGCCGGCAGCAAGCTGCGGTATGCATTTTACGATGACGCTGCCCGTTCCCGTATGTTTCGGGAGAAGCAGCTGTCGGATGTGATGGAAGATGCTCTGAAAAACAGGGAATTCCAGGTGTACTTGCAGCCCAAATACCACCTGCCCGAGGAAAAGATCGGCGGGGCGGAAGCGCTGGTGCGTTGGTGCAGCAGGGCGGAGGGAATGATCTATCCGGATGAATTTATCCCATTGTTTGAAAAAAACGGATTTGTCGTTACGCTGGATCTGTGGGTATTTGAGGAGGTCTGCCGCACCTTATGTTCCTGGACAGAACGAGGAGTGAAGCCGGTGAAGATCTCTGTCAACTGTTCCCGCGTCCACTTTAAAAATGAGAAGTTCTTACAGGCCTATCTGGCCATCGCAGATCAATATCAGATTGACAGGAGCCTGATTGAGATTGAGCTTACGGAGAGTGTGGTTTTTGAAGATACGGAGCGCCTGATTAAGATCATTGAACAAATCAGGGCAGCGGGATTCGGTTGTTCGATGGATGATTTCGGAAGCGGCTACTCTTCTTTGAATCTTATTCAGTCGATTCCGGTTGATACCTTAAAGATTGATAAGGTATTTTTCAAAGATAAGACGATGGAATTAGACCGCCTGAAGGCTGTGGTTGGCGGCATCATCCGCATGTCCCACTCCCTTTCGATGGTGACGGTCGCGGAAGGCGTGGAGTACAGGGAACAGGTGGAGATGCTGAAGCAGGAAGGCTGCGACTACATTCAGGGGTATATATTTGATAAGCCCATGAACATTGCATCGTTTGAGCAGAAGGCTTTTGGTGAAAGTTTAGCGGAGGTGCGCAAAAGTGATCCGTTGGGAGAACCGGAGTAAAGTTAAGAAGGCGGGATTGATCGGCCTCGCGTGCGGCATGCTGTTTCTGACCGCATGCGGAGGAAATAAGGATAGCGGCAGTTATGACGTCATTTCTCAGAAAAAGGTGGAAGAGGGCAGGACTGCGGTAACCATTCTGGTAAAGTATGCGTTCAGTATCAACAGCTTTGAAAAAGCAGTGGAAGAGAAATTTCCGGATATCGATATTGTCCAGATTGGTAATTATACTCCAGATATGGGGATTGAAGAATACAGCCGGAGGCTGGAGCACGACGATCTGACGGATATTGTGATGACGTGGCCGCTGGATGCAGGGGAAGAGTACTGGGCGGACAGACTCCTGGATTTGTCTGGTGAAGATTTTACGAGCCGATACAAGCTTTCAATGTTAAATAATATTTCCAGGGATGGAACGCTTTTTTATCTGCCGGGACCTTCTCAGGTGAGAGGAATTCTGTATAATAAGACCCTGTTTCAGGAAAACGGCTGGGAGGTTCCCGGTAATTACGAGGAGTTTACAGAACTCTGTAAAACTATAGAAGCCAGCGGAATCCGGTCAATTCAATTGGGATTTGAGAATTCAGAGGTCTTAAATACGGCGTTTACCGGTTTTAATTTTGGCAGCTGCTTCAGCAAGCCGGAGGATCAGCAGTGGATCGCGAATTATAACAAGGGAACCGGCAGCTTCGGGGATCATTTTAGCCCGGCGTTAGACGTCTTTCAGCAGATGACGGAGGAAGGAATCTGGAAGCCTTCTGATTTGGAGATTGAGTACTCCAAACGGGAGACCATGCTTTACGCCAGGGAGTGCGCCATGGTCGAGGACTCTGCGCTTCTGGCCAGAAGAGGGCATGAAATTTCCAAAATGGGTGATGAGTTTGCGCTCATGCCGTTTTTCAATCCAGGCAGCAACGACGACTGGGCAAGGCTTTATATGGTATGCTATGTGGGAGTGAACAAACATTTGGCGGAGCCTGAAAATCGTGATAAGTATCGTCAGGTGATGAAGATTATGGATTTCATATCCACGCCGGAGGGACAGGAGGCCATGATGGCGGACACCGGAGCGATGTTTTCCAGTCTGAACGACACGGACCTGCCGGATGTCCCTGAAATAGAATCGTTAATTCCGGTACTGCGCGCCGGCCGCTACGCGGTGTTCGGCCAGCTGGAGCATGGTCAGGAAGCGCTGGAGGAAGGCCTGGCGGGGATGCTGAGGGGAGAGAAGACGAAAGAAGACGTGATACAGATGGTGGATGAGCAAAACAAAAAGCCTGTTCATAAGGCTGATCCGGAGATCTATGGAACAGCGGCTTCTGACTTCACCCTGATTCAGACTGGAAATTTTATTACGGACGCCATGCGCGGGCAGAGCGGTGCGGAGATCGCCCTGTTCATGGATAATGGGAAAGACGGCTTATATAACGGCAAGGGACTGAGCGGCAGACTCTACAAAGGTGATGTGACGAATGTGGATTTAAAATGCATTCTTCCGGATCTGAAGAGTCCCGATACCGGAGAGATGCGTGTAATAAAAATAACCGGAGAAAACCTGATGGAGACTCTGGAAAAATCGATTGTTGTGGAGAATCAGTCCGGCTGGTTTTACTATTTTTCCGGACTTTCCATGAGCTATGACCCCACAGCGGAACCGGGAAAGCGAATCGGGACGATACAGACGGCAGATGGAAATGCGGTCGATAAGGAGAAGGTCTATACGGTTGCCATTATGGATACCATAGTTCCGGAAAGCTTTATCCTCGAGAGTGAGAGTACCGGTATGACGGTTTATGATGTGCTGGTGAAGACGCTGGAGGAGAAACAGAATATAGAACCGGTAGAGGATGGACGGTTTGCAGCCAGGTAAGGGCTGTATTGGAGAAAATTGTTTTTTCGTATAAATGAGATAAAAGTGTGAGAAGAGAATGGCTCAATCAGAGATGGTTTATTTCCTGATTGAGCTGTTTTTTTGTTATGTATAAACCGGAAAACACCTGAGCGACTCCGAAAGACTCCCATTTCCCTGTCGAAATAGGGAACATTCCCTATACGAAATACTACAGGTGGCCACTTTTTTCAGCACGTCAGGTTTGATATAATTTTAACATACAGAAACAACTCCGGGACAACGAAAGAGAGATACAATCAAGCCGAAAGAGAGATACAATCAAGCAGAAGTGCCGGAGAGAACGACCATTGGGAGGAGGGGGCCGATTGTCACAACAGGGAATTATTTTCAATATTCAGCGTTTCACAATCCATGACGGACCGGGGATGCGGACGGAACTGTTTCTAAAAGGATGTCCGCTGCGCTGCAGATGGTGCAGCAATCCCGAGAGCTGGACTGCGCATATCCAGCCGGGGATCTATAAAAGCAAATGCATTTCCCGCAAGAACTGCGGTTCGTGCGAGGAAGCCTGTCCGGCAGAAGGCACGCTTAAATTTACGCGCGGGAAGCTGACTTTAATCGACCGGAGTACATGCACCAACTGCCTGGCCTGCTATCAGGCATGTCCGTCGGACGCGATCAAGCAGTGGGGGCAGTCAATGTCCGTGGAAGACTGCATGAAGGAGATCCGAAAGGACCGGGGCTATTACGACCGTTCCGGCGGGGGCGTTACCGTATCCGGAGGGGAACCGCTGATTCAGAGCGATTTTGTGGCGGAGCTGTTTCAGGCGTGCAAGGAAGAGGGAATCCATACCTGCTGTGAATCCACATTCTGCGCCGACTGGAAGGAAGTCGAGAAGGTTCTGCCGTATACGGACCTCATTATCTCCGATATCAAGCACATGGACAGCAGGATTCATAAAGAATACACGGGAGCAGGCAACGAAAGAATCCTGGAAAATCTAAAGAGACTGGCCGGCGGGGACCGGGAACTGATCCTTCGGATTCCGGTGATCCCCAATGTCAACGATGATATGGCCAACATAGAAGCCACAGCCGATTTTATCATAAACGAGCTGGGCGGCCGCGTCAGAACGCTGCAGCTTTTAAGCTTCATGCGTCTTGGGGAAGAGAAATACGCCTCCCTGGGAATGCCCTATCAGATGGAGGACGTGAAGATCAACAGAAAGGTCTTTCAGAAGCATGTGGGCGAGCTTGCAGAGTATTTTAACAGCCGGGGAATTCACTGCCTGGTGGGAACAAAGGAAAAACAGTAAACCAATTTATATCATATTTTCAGGAGGAATTGCAATGAACGAGAATCACACAAACGCGTGTGGAACAGAACCTTTCGATCATGTCTACAGTCTGGGTTACCAGGTTCACCATGAAGACTGGTCCCCATTTCCAAGGGTAAACATGCTCAGACAGACATTTTTAGACAGACCTTATGAGGTCGATGTGGAGCGGCTAAGGCTGGTGACGGAAAGCTATAAAGAGCATGAAGTCTGTCCCCGCAAGCTTCAGTGTGCCTACGCCTTTGAGAACATTTTGCTCAATACGAAGCTGTATATTGATGACGGAGATCTGATTCTGGGTGAGATCGCCGCGCCGCCCAAGGCATCGCCGATCTATCCGGAGTTTTCCGTGAACTGGATCATCGAAGAGATCCTTCACTCGCCGTTTGAGGAGCGCGAACACGACCAGTTCTACATAAGAAATGACGAAGAGAGAAAAGAAATTATCGAGCTGTGCAAATACTGGCAGGGCAGAACCGTGGATGATTTAATCAATGTGCGGCTGGAGGAAGAGCAGATTAAGGGTTCCGAAGCAGGAAAGAAGATCTTCCAGACGAACCTGTACCATTTCGCAGGCGCCGGACATCTGGCCATCGATTATGCGAAGCTGATGAGGGTCGGTTACAACGGCCTGATCGAAAATGCCAAAGCGGGTCTGGAGAAGCTGGATAAGAGAGATCCGGAATACGGCGACAAGCGGGATACCTACCAGGCTATGATTATCATGCATGAGGCTGCGAAAAAATACATCATGCGCTATGCGAAGCTGGCTGATGAGTATGCCGCCAAAGAGCAGGACCCGGTGAGAAAGAAAGAGCTGGAAGCCATGGCGGATAACTGCCGTCAGATCGCAGGCGGTGTGCCGAAGACGTTCTGGCAGGCAATGCAGTTATTTAATATAGCCACAACACTCATTCAGGTTGAGAGCAACGGCCACTCCATTTCCTACGGCCGTATGGATCAGTGGCTGTATCCGTACTATGAGGCGGACATGAAAAACGGCACTATCACAAAGGAATTTGTCCTGGAACTGATCGAGGTCGAATACGTAAAGATGAACAACCCGACCAAGTTAAAGGATAAGGGAAGTATGGCTGTGCGCAACGGCCGCGGTTTCGGAGGCGAGAGCCTGACCATAGGCGGCGTGGACAGAGACGGCAATGACGCCACCAATGACTTGACGATGCTGATGCTGGAAGGCTCCGCCCATACCCGCATGATGAATCCGTGGGTCTGCGTGCGTATGCATGAAAATACCCCCTATGAGCTAAAGGTCAAGACCGTGGAATGTATCCGCGCAGGCTACGGCCATCCAAAGCTTTTCAACGATGCCCCGGCGATTAAAGGCATGATGAGAAAAGGCATGACCCTGGAAGAAGCGAGAGATTACTGTGTCGTAGGCTGTGTGGAGATCGATCTTCCCGGCAAGGAGTACGGCTGGCATGACGCCGCCTACGTCAACACGGCGAAGATGATGGAAATGGTATTAAACGGCGGACGCTGTCTGGACTGCGGACCTCACTGTGCAAGATGGGAGAAATGCGGCGCCCTCGGCGGCCATCTGGGACCGGATACCGGAAGCCTGGATACCTATCAGAGCTTCGACGAGGTTCTCGAAAGTGTAGATAAACAGTTTGCTTACTGGACCGATCAGATGTGCAGCAGCTTGAATATCATCGACAACGCCCACCGCGCCTTAAAGCCGGTACCTTACGTATCCGCATTTTATGAGGACTGCATGGAATCGGGCAGGGACTTGACGGAAGGCGGAGCCAAGTATAACGGCACCGGCCCGCAGGCCAGCGGCATGGCAACCTGCGCGGACAGCCTGGCTGCGATCAGGCAGCTCGTGTTTGATGAGAAGCGCTGTACCGGTTCTGAACTGCTTGCAGCGGTGAAGGACAACTGGAAAGGCCATGAAAAGCTTTACGCTCTTGTAAACAGCTCCAAGGTTCACCACTACGGCAACGACGACGACTATGCGGATGAACTGTTCCGCTACATGTTCGAATGCTACTGCAGACATATCAGAGGAAGAAAGAATCCGAGAGGCGGCGAGTTCAGCCCGGGAGTCTACTCGGTCAATGCCAACGTGGCCATGGGCTTGAATACCAACGCATCCGTGGACGGCCGTAAGGCGGGAGAGGCGATCTCCGACAACATGGGACCGGTTCATACCGACGGCGGCTCCCACGATATCTGCGGCCCCACAGCGCTTGTAAATTCCCTGACAAAGGTGGATCACTCCCTGGCGTCCAACGGCACGCTGATGAACTTAAGATTCCCGGAGGAATCCGTGGCCGGCGTCGAGGGAAGAGACACTCTGATCGGATTTATCGATGAGTATATGGCAAAGCAGGCGATGCATGTCCAGTTCAATATCATGAGCTCCGCGACAATGCGGGCGGCGCAGAAGAAGCCGGAGGACTACAAAGACATGCTTGTGCGAGTGGCCGGATACAGCGCGTACTTTGTCGAACTGGGCAAGCCGCTGCAGAAGGATTTGATTCAGCGTACAGAGCTTCATTTCTAAAATACACGGAATATATATAGGGGGATATTATGACTTTTGAGTTTGATTTTATACTGGTTGGTTTGATGCAGATTTTTGGATTCTTTGTACAGGGATGTACGGGATTTGGCTGTACCGTTATCGCCGCGGCGGTTACGAACGGACTTCTGGGAACCGCGGAGGGGGTACCATACGGAACTCTCCTCACAATTCCATTCTTATACTATCTGGGCGTGAAGGCGTGGCGTGAGGTTTCCTGGAAAGATTTAGTGAAAATCGTTGCACTGTGTGCGCCGGGAATCCTGATCGGCAATTATCTGTTTTATAAGATCAGCCCGACGACCGCGAAGATCTGTATCGGCGCCATGGTTACCATCATCGCATTGATGAACATTTATAAGCACATCATCAGGCCGCTGGTTCTGAAAAAAACAGATGAGGAAGACGCGCCCGACACAACCGGCAAGAAGATTTTCCGCTACGGCTGTCTCATATTAGGCGGTATCGTTCACGGCGCATTTACCATCGGCGGCCCGCTGATTACGGTTTACACCATCGAGGCGGTAAAGGATAAAGAAAAATTCCGCAACACGATGAACATGGTATGGGTGGTCTTAAATACCTGGAACATCTATACCCAGTTCCGCAACGGCGCATTTACCCCCCGCATGTGGAGCGCTCTGGGAATCGGCCTTCCCTGTGCCGCAATCGGATTCTTCCTCGGCATGGGCTTCTTAAAGAGAATTAACCGTGAGCAGTTCCTGCGTATCGTATACTTAGTACTTCTGTTTATCGGCGCAAACATGCTGATCACCAGCCTGATGGCAGTTTTGTAAAAAAGGAGAAGAACAATGAAAGATTTTCGTTTTAAAATACCTCAGAATATTGAATTTGGAATGGGAAGCTTGAAAAAGCTTCCTGAGATCCTGAAAGAAAACGAGTCGGAGCACGTGTTTTTAATCTCTGACCGCGGACTGGAGAAAATCGGCGTGGTAGGGAAGATACAGGACATCATCGAAGAAGGAGGAATCCGGTATACCTCCTATCTGGATGTCATTCCGAATCCGACCACCGATATCGTCAATGAAGCGGCCGCTCTCTATAAAGAATGCGGAGCGACCAGTATCGTCGCTCTTGGCGGCGGCAGCTCGATGGACGTGGCGAAGGCCGTGGGCGTGCTGGCGAACTACGGCGGCAGCATCACGGACTATGAGGGAAATCATAAGGTTCCCGGCCCGATTGTGCCGATGATTGCGATCCCCACAACAGCGGGAACCGGCAGTGAGGTAACCGCTTCCGCAGTCATCACGGACGAATCCAGAAATTACAAGCTGTCGGTGTTCAGCTATGAAATCCTGCCGAAATACGCGGTTCTGGATCCGGAACTGATTATGACGGCGCCTGCGTCCATCGCCGCGGCCTGCGGTGTCGACGCACTGATTCACGCCATTGAGGCGTACCTTTCCGTCAATGCCTCCCCGTTCTCGGATGCAATGGCGGAAAAGGCAATGGAATTAATCGGCGGAAACCTCCGTCAGTTTGTCGCAAACAGAAAGAATGAGGAAGCGGCCAGCGCCATGATGGCAGGCAGCAATTTTGCCGGAATCTCATTTGCATGGGCCAGACTCGGCAATGTACACGCCATGAGCCACCCGGTAAGCGCCTACTTTAATGTCCCCCACGGCGTCGCAAATTCCATTCTGCTTCCAACGGTTCTGGAATACAACGCCCTTGCCGACGACGGCCGTTATGAAGTGATTTATAATTATATCCGCCAGGGCAATGAAGTATTAAATGGTTTTAAACCGGAGATGCTGGTGGAAGAGATTAAAAAGCTGAATGCGGACTTAGGCATTCCGAAATCACTCTCCGAGGTAGGCGTCAAAGAGGAGCTGATTCCGGCTATGGCGGAGGATGCCATGAAGAGCGGCAACATTCCGGCCAACCCAAGACAGACAAATGTAAAAGATATTATGGAACTTTATAGGAAAACCTTATAAAATAGGATTGTTGTAAAGGGCATCCCAGATGTTCAGATGGTTATCCGGCATTTGGGATGTACTTTTTCAGTTTTAATTGACAAAAAAAAGACAATATCCATGGGGATATTGAGAGAAACTATAAAACGGGGAGACACTAGAATGAGTACGAGTGCAGATAAGAAAAAACGGATCGGATGGGCAGTCAGCATACTGATTCCTGTCATCATTGCTTTTATTCCGGTTTCGGGGGATTTTACAGAAAGTCTGAAGCGGTTTTTTATGATTACGCTGTTTATGATTATGATCATTGCCTTTGAGCTGTTTCCGCTGCTGGTGTCGGCGATTCTGCTTCCGTCACTGTATATTGTCAGCGGAATCGTTCCGGCCGCGACAGCTTTTGGTTCCTGGTCAAATACGACGGTATGGATGGTCCTGGGGGGACTTATCTTCAGTACGGTACTGGATGAGTGCGGTCTTTTAAAACGGATCGCCTACTTTGTCATAAGAAAATGCGGCGGAACCTACGGCGGTGTGGTTTACGGCTGCTTTGTCATTGGAATCCTTCTAAATCTGGTCACCTTCTGCTATGGATGGGTGATTGCCGGCGCGCTGATCTTCGGTGTGTGCAAGGCCATGGATTTGAAGCCCTCCAGAGAATCATCGCTGGTGTGCTTCGCGGGTACCATCGGGTGTACCGGAAGCACGGTGTTTCTGTACTATCCAAGCTATTATTCCATGATTGAGACATCGCTGCAGGAGTTTGTGCCGGGATACAGCATGGGGATGTTCACCACATTCCTGTACAACGGCTGCTTCATTATCTGGTGCCTGCTGACGCTGTTTATCCTGATGAAGGTCTATAAGACGAAGAAAATGGACGGAAAACTGAACCGTAAGATTTTCGATGAAAAATACGAGCAGCTGGGAAAGATGAGCAAAAAAGAGAAAAAGGCGGTCGCCATGATCGTGCTTCTGTTCGCCTGGCTGTTTTCCTCAAACTTTACCGGCCTTCCGGCGGCCTATGGATTTATGACGATCCCGTATCTGATGTTCGTTCCGGGCATTGAAATCGGGGACAAGGAGATAATCGGAAGAATCAATTTCTCCATGATCTTCCTTGTAGCGGCCTGCCTCGGGATCGGCGTCGTGGGAGCTTCCGTCGGATTTGGAGATTTCCTGACGAATATCGCCGTGCCGTTTCTCTCCGGAAAGAGCGTGCTGGTCGTATGTATCTCCTTTATGCTGTTTGGAATGATTGCCAATTTCTTCATGACGCCCCTTGCGATGCTGGGCGGGCTGTCTATTCCATTTGCGCAGATCGCCGTGTCCCTGGGCATTAACCCGGTGGTGGCCTGCATGATCCTGGTGTACGCATGTGAAATGCTTTTTCTGCCGTATGAGTCCAACGGAAACCTGATTATGTATGAATACGGAATGATGCCGATGAAGGATTTTATCAAACAGGAAGGCTTAAAGACGTTGATCATGTTTGTGGGATTTATTGTTGTCATGTATCCATTATGGAATTTGTTTGGATTGATGTAGTGGAAAGCGGAATGACCGTGAATTGAATAAGAGAGCAGCAACGTTAGAGGTGCTGAAATAAAGGGCTGTGAAAAGACGGTGTTAAATGAACTTCGTTTTTTCACAGCCTTATTTAAGTCAGCCTTCCCGGAAACGGCAGCAGTATTCCTCTGCCTGCTCCGGCGAAAGGGAAAAACGCTTTTCCAGCTTCTGAAGGATTATGTTTTGGGGAGTGCCTTCTTCTATATGGTCCAGGACGAATGCACGGATGCCCTGTTCTATTCCCCGCTCTATTCCCTGTTCCATGCCGAGCTTTTCCCGTTCCTCCAGCTTATCTGCAAATAGTTCTTCCAATGCGTTGCACATGTCGCGTCCCTCCTTATATTTTTTCCAGTTTGCA
>ERZ781272.484-NODE-484-length-26386-cov-3.563898_pt1 | contig 26386 bp, 27 predicted proteins | sample MGYA00375850_ERZ781272 | MGnify/ENA primary metagenome ERZ781272 (study PRJEB29790, sample SAMN06051246) | human gut metagenome | host: Homo sapiens | place: USA: Cincinnati, Ohio | collected 2013-06-21 | study: EMG produced TPA metagenomics assembly of the Gut...
GGGGGTCGCCACCGCCCCCGCCCCCCCCACCCGTTTTTACAAAATTCCTCTCATATTTGATTCCTTTCCCGCCCCAAGGGCGAATGAACTCAATAACTTGGGTATACACCTTCCAGCAGGGGGAAAGTCAAGCGCTTTTTCTGAATTTGCGCAGACGCACCGCCCAAAATGCCAATGCCACGCCGATCGCGCCGCTGAAAAAGCAAAACACCAGCATGGCGTTCACACCGCCCCGGTCAATGATGCCCCCGGCGATCAGGTTGCCCACCACGCCGCTGAGGCCGTTGGTGGCCACCATTTTGAGGGACTGTCCCTGAATGCGGTCCTCGGGCGGGACATTTTCGTTGGCAAAGAAAACGTTCCCCGGGGTGAACAGTCCATATCCCAGCATCTGGATCGGCTGCATCATCAGGAAAAGCCGCAGATCCCCGCAGAACAGAAACAGCAGGGGCTTGAGCGCCATGAACACCGCGGAGATCACCATGATCCGCTCAAGATTTGTCTTCTTCCAAAGCCACTGGAATAAAATCGCTCCCGGCAGTTCTGACGCAGCCATCAGAAACAGAGCAAGCCCCAGAGAGCCGCTGTCGCCGCCCCGGTCATTTACAAGGCTGACCAGAAAATTGACAATAGGCATGACCGCCATTAATCCAAAGAAGCCCGCCAGCAGCATCACGGTGAACGCCGGATTGTGCTTTAAAATGTAAAAAGGAGAGTGCGCGGGTGTCCGCGTATGCGCCGCAGGCGCAGCGGACGGGGCAAATGCGGGGAAAACGGCCAGAGTCGTCAAAATCAGGAGGACCAGTGCGCCATGAGTCACCAGAGCGGACTCCACCCCGAAGCGGCGCGCCTGCTGGCCCACCAGAACGGACACAATGGCATAGGCAAAGGCCCCCAGTCCCCGGCCCAAGCTGTACCGCACGTCGATTCCGGCGTTGAGGAACTGCATCGCCATGGCGTCGATCAGAGGATAGGCGTTGGTTTCCAGCGCGCCCAGAGCCAGAAAAATCAGCGCGGTGCCGAAAAAACCGGGGCGGGAAAAATAAAATCCGCCGTGGATCAGCAGCGCCGCCAACATACACCCGCCAAAAATCCGCTTCAGCGGCACCGCCGGATGCCGGTCTGCCCAAGCACCCAGCAGCGGCTGAGCAAAAATACCGGACAGGCAGCCTAATGAAATAAAAACGCCTGCCTGTCCGCTGGAAAATCCCCGGTTTAGCACGATGGCTGTCTGATAGCCGGTGAATGCGGCCATCATGCCCCAAAACCAGATCTGAAGCAGGAAATACATGGTGTTTACCCGCTGCCCGGACGGCAAAGACGTGCCGCTCATGGCGTCTCCCCCGTCAAAAGGCCCAGCAATGGCTCAAACTCGACGCCCTCCCGGATGGGTAAATCCTCTTTCGCGGTCCGCTCCGCGCAGGCCCGGACAAATTTGGCGGCAAGCGTTGCCGCGTCGTTCAGATTCCGGCCCTGCACCAGCGCACCGGTGAGAACAGAGGCGAACACGTCGCCGGTCCCGTGAAATTCGTGAGCGACAAACGCAGTCTGCACCGCCTCGGACCGGCCTGTTTTTGCGTCGAAACACATTGCCCCGGTCATTCCCGGCGACATGGAAACCCCAGTGAGAACCACGGAGCGCCTGCCGTCCAGACTCAGCCGCTCTACCGTCTCCTGCGGAGAGGGGAGCGTGTCCAAAGGCAGATCCAGCAGCAGGGCCGCCTCGGTCAGGTTCGGGGTAATCACGTCCGCCAGACGGGCAAGGCGAATCATTCCCGCGCACATGGCGGGGGTATAGGTCTGATAGACTTTGCCGTGGTCGCCCATGACCGGGTCCACCACTGTCACGGTTTCAGGGCGGCGGAAGTCGCGGAAAAATTCCGCCACCAGATCAATTTGACGCTCGCTGCCCAAAAAGCCGCTGTAAATCGCGTTAAACTGCAAATTCAAGGACTTCCAGTGGGCGGCCACCCGGGGCATTTCATCGGTCATGTCAAGAAAGGTAAAACCGTCAAATCCGCCGGTGTGCGTGGAAAGAAAGGCGGTGGGCAGCGGACAGCATTGTGTTCCCATGGCGGACAAAATCGGCAGGGCAACGGTCAGGGAGCACCGTCCAAAGCCGGACAGATCGTGGATTGCAGCAATACGGGGCGTAGACATGGCGGTTCCTCTTTTCTATTGCGTCTATTACAGGCGGGGGAAATTTTTATCTGTTTTGTCTAAGTATACGGCAAATCTGCCTATTGTTCAAGTGGCCGCTTCGTGGTAAAATAGCCCCAGAGCAGCTATTTTATCGATTCACGCAATTTACCGCAACGGCGCTCTGCGTCTGCGGCCAATATGCAGGATTTAGATGTTGCCATCTCGGTAAATGGTTGATACAATAAAAAAGTACCGGAATTTTCCGGCTGCTCCTATTTGCGCCTGTGATGGAATTGGTAGACATGCGAGATTTAGGTTCTCGTGTCGCAAGACGTGTGGGTTCGAGTCCCTTCAGGCGCACCAAATGAAAAGCCGCATCTTGACCTTCTGAATGAGGGCTGAGATGCGGCTTTTTTCAATGAAGAAAGGCTTGAAATTACAATGAAATAGACTAGCTGTGCGTCGGCAAAGCAGATGCCCGCACAATATAGGGTTGGTGAGGCTTGGTGATTACTGCGAGGTTGGCGGCAACGCACCCTTTTCTAAGCTGCGAAGATAATCCGGTAAAGCATAACTCTTCAGGTGACGAAACTCTGTAGAGACTACTTCCCCTGAATGGTTAATACAAAAACTGATTTCGTCCTCTCCGATGGTGTCGTGTGGCCCTAAATAGGGCAGTGTTACAAATTTAATACAAGTGTAGGGACCATCGCTTGTTACTTCTTTCAATGTGGTTAAGTAATAAACAATTTCTGGATTAAGCGTATAGTATGGCTCGTAAAAAAAGTCACTCTGCTCTTGCAGATTATCTAAGAATAGATAGACCAGCAGTTGATCTTTGATGTCTTGCTCTTCAAAAGCCGCCATGGCTGTGCCTGCTGAATCGTGAAGGCAATTTTGTTTCAAAAAAGCGGTCAAAATAAAAGCGAAGAGAACCAAGAGAAAGCCCGTTGCCATTATTTTTGAATGCCGAACATGAATCACCATACACTTCACTCCCAATTACTCCTAAGTTTATGTATATGTGATTTAAATCCCATAAACGTCTTAATTTACAAGTTCTCTGTAGAGAAAACGATTGATAATCTATGAATGGATGAGAATCCTATCTTCAACAAAATTGATGCTAAGGATGGTTAAATGAATCCCAAAATATATAAATTTCTTACGGAGATAAAAAAAGTCCCGGATATTGACGGCGCATATGTTGAAGTTCCTTACGACATCAAAACGGAGTTCGGAAAGGGCCGTGTCAAAGTCCACGCCACCTTTGACGGGATGGCGTATAACGGAAGCGTTGTCAGCATGGGCAGACATGCCGATGGAAGTGCGCGCTATATGATTGGCGTTCGAAAAGCCATCCGCGCGGAAATCGGCAAACAGCCCGGGGATTATGTGCAGGTGAGCATTTGCGAACGGGAATGATATCCCCTTACATGCAATCTGCTTTGATGAATTCACAAAAAAAGACGCCCATAGGCGTCTTTTTCTGTTTGCTTCCAGCGCTTTTGCAAAGCAAGGCAACTTGTGGGCCGAATGCGTTTCACCCCAGAGCCACATCCAGCACCATCATCAGCGCAAAGCCCAGCGCCACGCCGATGGTGCCAATGTTGGAGTGCTCCCCCGCCTGTGCTTCCGGGATCAGCTCCTCCACCACAACATAGATCATCGCCCCTGCGGCAAAGGCGAGGATATACGGCAAAATGGGCGTTACCAACGCGGTGAGAAGAATGGTGACGATGGCTCCAACGGGTTCCACCACCCCGGAGAGAAAACCGTAACAAAACGCTTTTCCACGGGAAAGGCCGCTGCCAACCAGCGGCATGGAGATGATGGCGCCCTCCGGAAAATTCTGAATGGCGATTCCCACGGCCAGCGCGAACGCGCCCGCCGTGGTGATGACCGCGCCGCCGGAGCGCATTCCCGCCAGCACAACGCCCACGGCCATCCCCTCCGGGATGTTGTGCAGTGTCACGGCCAGCACCAGCATCAGCGATTTGCCCAGCCCGCTTGGACGGCCCTCCGGACTGTCGGAATTCAGATGCAGATGCGGGATGATGGTGTCCAGCAGCAGCAAAAAACCGATGCCTGCCAGAAATCCCACCAGTGCCGGGAGCCATGCCGCCGTCCCTGCCGACTCTGCCATGTCGATGGCCGGAATCAGCAGCGACCAGACCGACGCTGCGATCATCACGCCGGAGGCGAAACCAAGCAAAAGCTTTTGCAGGCGCGCACTCATTTCTCCCTTCATAAAAAAGACCATCGCCGCGCCCAGCGTTGTTCCAATAAAGGGAATCGCCACACCAACGGCGATTTTCATAAGGTCACTCAATGAATCCACCTCGATCATTCCTTTGTAGTATGCCTCGTTTCCGGCTGAAAATCCTGCGCGGAGAGAGGCCTGTCGTGTTTGCCGATTGATTGTATCACACTGGAAACGAAATTTGAATTGCTTTTCCCACTTTTATTGCATGTCGGCTAAACAAAGCGAACACAGACTGCTGTGGTATTTTTGGTAAGACGCAGAAAAGCCCCTTAAGAGGCCGTCTGGAAAAGAGATGCGGCTGGCAGCTCTTTTGGCGCTCTTAAGGGGCTTTGTCCAAATCAAGACCCGCTGGACATTGATTTGGGATTCGGCTTCTTAGCTTTTAGCCGGGAAAGGTTCCGGCGGACATCTGGTCAATGAAGCCCATATAGGCGGTCTGCATCTCGGCGGAAACCAGCTCGTCGTTGAAGGTGCCCACGCTTAGGCACTTGTTTTCGAAGGAGCCATAGATGGTCTTGTTGCCAAAGGTTCCGGCCTCCACGTCCTGCATGGCCAGCTTCAGCATCCCGGCGTTGTCGGTGACCACGGAGCCGATCAGGCAGGCGTTTTGATTCTGGGGAACCAGATCGGCGGGCTGACCGATGTCGTAAATGGCGATCTCGCCGCTGCCGTTGGCGGTGTCGATGGCCTGACGCGCGCCGGAGTCCACGGCGGAAGCGTCGCCGAAGAACACGTCCGCCTTCTTGGAGATCATGCCGTTGGCCAGCTCCATGCCCTTGGCGGTGTCGTCAAAAGAACCGGCATAAGCGGAGAGAACGGTGATGTCGGGGTTGACGGCCTTGGCGGCGGCCTCATAGCCGGCCAGCTTTGCCTTGGTGGTGTCAATCTCCATGCCGCCGATAAAGCCCAGCACGTTGGTCTTGGTCATCAGACCCGCCAGAGCACCGGCCATGTAACCGATCTCGTCGGCGTCGGGCAGAATGGAGGTGATGTTGTCGGTGGGCAGGCTCTCGGCGCCGTTCAGAACCGCGAAGCAGATGTCGGGATAGTCCTTGGCGACCTGCACGGTGGCGTCGGAATACTGGTTGCCGGGCAGGAAGATCATGTTATAGCCCAGATCGCAGTAGCTGGTGATGGAGCTTGCGTAGTCGGACTGGGCCACGCTGTCGGCGTAGGCGGTTTCCCAGCCCAGATCTTCCGCTGCATCCACCATGGCGTTGTAGCAGGCGGCGCCCCATCCGCCGTCGGAGATGCTGGAATCGCAGACCATGGCCACTTTGTAGGTGGCGGTGGACGCGCTGCCGGAAGCTGCCGCTCCGGAACCGGACGCGGCGGGAGGCGTGCTGCCGCCGGAGCCGCAGGCTGCCAGAGACAGGGACAGGGCCGCAGCCAGAACCAATGCAAAGACTTTCTTCATTTCATATTCCTCCATAGTTCAGATTTCGATGGGATGTAATCAAAAGGCTTGCGCCTGATGAACCGGTTCAGCGCTCCTCGCGCAGATACGGCTTGCCGTTGGCCTTAGGCCCGGCCTTTTTGATGCCGAACATCGCCAGTGCCACCAACGTACAGACATAGGGAATCATCTGGAAGAGCTGATAAGGCGTGGATGTGCTGAGAATTTGCAGCCGTAGCTGCAGCGCGTCGCAAAAGCCGAAGAGCAGGCACGCCAGCAGTACGCCGCCGGAAGACCACCGCCCGAAGATTACGGCGGACAGGGCGATAAAGCCGCGCCCAGCCACCACGCCGTCGGAATAGGTGTTGACATAGCAGGTGGTAAGGTACGCGCCGCCAATGCCCGCCAGCGCGCCGCAGATGATACAGGCCACATACTTCTGGCGCACAACGTTGATGCCCAGCGTCTCCGCCGCCTTGGGATACTCGCCGACGGCCTTGTAGTTCAGGCCCTTTTTTGTTTTGTTGAAGAAAATGCCGGTGAAGATCACCATCAGATAGGCAAAATAAACCATGGGTGTCTGGTCGAAAAGGAGCTTTCCCAAAAAGGGAATGTCCTTCAAAACGGGAATTGCCACGGTCTTCATCAGCGTCCCCTGTGCCAGCGGGGAGCTGCAGCCGAGGTAAATCCGGTAGATGAAGGATGCCACGGCGGGGGCAAAAATGTTAATGGCCATGCCATAGACAATCTGTTCGGCACACAGGGAAATGGTGCAGTAGGCGTAGATCATATTGACCAGAATGCCGCCGCAGGCTCCGGCCACAATGCCGAGAAGAGGGCTTCCCGTGAGGAAGCAGACCATGAAACCGGTCAGCGCGCCGAAGGACATGATGCCGTCCAGCCCGATGTTGACAAGGCCCGCCCGCTCGGAATACAGCTCCGCCAGCGCCACCAGCAGAATCGGGGTGGCCATGCGGACGGTGGAGAGGATCAGTTCGCCGATATCCATCTTACTTCTCCTCCTTTTTCTTTCCGGTGCGGTTTGTCAGCCATTGGCGGATCTTGGGCCGCTTTACCCCCGCCAAGCCCGCCCCCCCCCACGCCCCCCCCCCTCCCCCGTGTGGCGGTGGCGGGACGGTCGGGCCCCGCCACCGCCAGCACGATGACCAGCGCCTGAATGATGTCGATCACCGAGGTGGGTACGCCGGTTCCGGCCTGCATGGTGTTGGCTCCGGTGCGGAGCACTGCGAAGAAGTAGGCCACCACCACCGTGGCCACCGGGTTGAGTTGGGCGATCAGCGCCATGGCCACGCCATCAAAACCGTAGCCCACGGCGTAGCCGCTGATAAGGCGGTATTGGGTGCCCAGCAGTTCCACACTGCCACCCAAGCCCGCAATAGCGCCCGAGACGATAAAGCTGAACAGGATGTACTTTTTCACATTGAAGCCGTTGAACCGGGCGGCAGTCATATTCAAACCCACTGCCCGCAGCTGAAAGCCCTTGGAGGTGCTGAACAGAAAATACTGCACCACCGCCGCTACCGCCAGCGCAATCACGATTCCACAAGCGACCCGCAGATCGGGGACGATGCGCTGGAGCTGGGTTGCGTCCGGCACGGCGGCAGTCTGAGGAACGTTGCCCTCCCGCAGGACGCTGGTGTAAAGAAGACCCATGAAAAGTGTCGCCACATAGTTCAGCATGATGGATACGATCATTTCGTTGAGGCCCCGGGTGATTTTCAAAATGCCGGGGATTGCGCCCCAGATTCCGCCGGCCAACGCGCCGAACAGCAGGCATAACACTGTGGCTCCCGGTCCCTCAAGGCCCCATGTGGTAGCCACCCAGCAGGTGGCGATGGAACCCATGATGAACTGTCCCTCGCCGCCCAGATTGAACACGCCGCAGCGGTATGCAAAGCAGGCGCAAAGGCCGGTGAAGATCAAGGGTGTTGCTTTCACCAGCGTGGAGGCGAAGTTGTTGGGCGTGCCGAAAGCGCCTCGGAAAAGATAGGCTACGGCCTGCGTGGGACTTCCGCCCAGTGCCGCAATGATAATCGCGCCGATTACAAAGGCCAGCAGCACAGAGGCCAGCGGCCTTAGCACACTCAACAGACTTTTCTTGATTTTCATGTCGTCCCTCCCCCTTACTTACCGGCCATAGCCAGACTGATTTCCTCAATGGGAGGATTTTTCCCGGAGTAGACGCCCATGATCTGTCCTTCAAACATGACGATAATCCGGTCGGAGATTTCCAGCACCTCATCAAAGTCCGCCGAAATCAGCAGCACGCCGCAGCCCCGGCCCCGGGCGTCAATCATCGCGTCGTGCACATACCGGGTGGCTCCGATATCCAGACCGCGGGTGGGATGTACCGCCACCAGCAGGTCGGGTTCACCCTCCAGCTCCCGAGCCAAAATCACCTTTTGCTGGTTGCCGCCGGAGAGGTTGCGGGCCTCCTGCTCCACAGATTCGCAGCGAATGTCATATTTTTCCTGCATGGCGAGGGCATAGCTGTGGATGGCTTTCTTTTTCAGATGGAAGCCGTGTCCGTCGGAAAACTGGGGCTGTTCCGTGGTTTTCAATACGATGTTATCCTGTACGGACATGTTGCCGATCAGGCCCATTTTGTTCCGGTCCTCCGGGATGTGGGAGACGTTTTCCAAAATAAAGCCGTTGGGGGTAAAACGGGCAATTTTGGAGCCTTTCAGGTCCACTTCGCCCTCGTCCGGCGTTAAAACACCGGTGACAATCTGCGCCAGCTGCTTCTGCCGGTTGCCATCCACACCGGCGATGCCCACGATCTCTCCCCGGCCGACCTGCATGGTCACGCCGTTGAGGCCGCTGTGCTTAAACGCCTTCTGATAGCTCACGTCCGTCAGCGCCATTACCGGCTCGCCGGGCTGCTCCACCTTTTCATAGTGGGAGGGCGTCAGTTCCCGGCCCATCATCAGGTTGGCAAGCCCCGCCCCGTCCGTTTCGCTGCATGAGACGGTGCAGACGGTTTGACCGGCCCGCAAAACAGTGATTCGGTCGGAGACTTTCAGCACCTCGCGCATTTTGTGGCTGATGAAAATGACGCTCTTGTTCTCGCTCTTCAGCTTTTCGATGATGGCAAACAGGCCCTCCGCCTCGATGTCGGTGAGAGCCGCAGTAGGCTCGTCCAGTACCAAGAGCTCCGCGCCGCGGTAAAGAGCCTTCAAAATCTCCACGCGCTGCTGCGCGCCCACGGCAATATCGGTAACGGGCTTGTCCAGTTCCACTTCCAATCCATAGCGCTCCGCCAGTTCCAAAATCTCCTTGCGGCGGGCCTCTTTGTCGATGAAAATCCCTTTTGTGCGCTGGTCGCCCAGAATGATATTTTCAAAGACCGTCATAGCCTCCACTAGCATGAAATGCTGATGGACCATGCCGATGCCCTTTTTCACCGCCTCAGCGGGGGAAGTGATTTTAACCGGCGCTCCGTTTAAGTAAATCTTTCCCGCGGTGGGCTGATAAAGGCCGAACAGCACGTTCATCAGCGTGCTTTTTCCCGCGCCGTTTTCCCCCAAAAGGGTATGTACCTCACCGCGCCGAACTTCCAGATTGATGTCTCGGTTGGCATAGACGCTGCCGAACTGTTTTGTAATGTGCTCCATGCGCAGGATCTCTTCCATAGGCATCTCCCCCTTACAAAAAAAGAGGCCGGAAGCGCAGAAATTTTCTACCAGCGTTCCGTCCCCGTTGTCATACCGTTCATTTTTTATTTTATTAGAAATATGACGGCATGTCAAGTTTACCCTGCAAAACCAGTAATAGTTTCCGTTTCTAGTAGCTATAAGTTTTACAGCTGACAAGCCAAAGCTGCGCACATGGCGCGGCATAAACATGGAAGCGAAATGCAGCAGACAGAAAATACCCGCCAAAGCGGCACGGTGGCGCTGCTTTGGCGGGTATTTGTCAATATATTGGTTTGCCGGTCCGATTTGGGCGAAAGGCAAAATCCACTGCCCGGCCCCGCCTTGCGGTTCCCTCACTCGAAAGGCTCAGGTATCGTCCGGACGGGGATTGGTCACCTGCGTCCAAATGCTGTTCACATCGTCCACACAGGCGAAATAGGTTCCGGTCAGCAGATTTGCCGGGATGCCCAGCGCCTCGGTTGCTGCGGCAACACCATTCCAGTCCGCCTGTTCATAGCACAATGCCAGCTCAAACAGCTGACCGGCTTTGCCTTCGCGGCGCAGCAGCGCGGCCTTGACCTCTTCGGGGACCGGGATCTCCGCCAGAATTTCCTCCAGCGGTGCGTCGATCAGATAGTGCAGGGTGGAGAACATGCCCATGAGGTATGCGTCGGAATTGGAGATGGGCATATCCTTGGCATACTTCATCAGCTTGCTGCAGAAAGTTCCCCGCAGAAGGGATAGCTTCAGGAACTCCTCGGAGTCCTTGTCCAGCTCGTTCTCCGCGTTGTTGGCGCTGAGCAGATAGATCCACTGGCGCAGCTGATTCAGCCCCACGGTCATAATGGCCTGACGCACGGTGGTTGCCCGATGGCGGCGGGCAAAGTAGCAGGAGTTTGCCAGACGCAGCAACGCATAACTCAGCGTGGCGTCGATGGAGATCAATTCCTCCACCTCGCTGATATCCGGTTCCTCCCGGCTCATGGCGATGATCAGCCGGAAGAAATTGCTCTGCATGTAGCCGCTGCTGTGGGTCTTCGTAGACAGCTTTTCAGCCACGCGAGTCCCCTCCATGGCGTCTACACCCAGCTCCTCCGCCTTGGCGTAAAGCTCCTCTGTGTCGATGCTGGTGGCAATGCACAGCTTTTTCAAACTGTGGGCAATCTCAATGATGTTGCGCAGCTTCTTTTCACTCATGGTGGTGAAATTCAGCTTCAGATAATCAATGGTGTCCAGCAGCCCCAGATACCGGGGAAGAAACTGGAATTCGTTTACCGCGATCCGATACCCTTTGGATGCATACTCCTGCACAGCGGCCAAGGCTGCGGGGTGAATGATTACGCTGTCGTCGATCTGGATGACCAGCTCGGAGCGGTCAAACAGGTCCGGCGTTTTTTTCAGCAGCAGCGTCGCCGTGAAAGTCATGAAATTAAACGAACCCTTGAGAACCTTGCCTGTGTTCTGGGTGAGAAAATTATACACGGTGTCGGCGGCGGCAAATTCCTTGTCGCTCAGCATCCCGTCAAAGGCCTGATTTTCCCCGTAATATAAAATTTCGTATCCGACCGTTTGCTTCTGGGCGTTGCGAATCGGCTGGCGAACGATATATTTGTTTTTATTCCGATCCTTTTTCATGCACACTCATTCGCTTTCATGCGTTTTCCGCCGGAGCTGCCTTGTGCAAAAGCTGATCCATCACAGCCACCAGATGGCCGATTTCCGGCTTGGAGAGCTGCTCGTCCGCGCCGACCTGCTTGCCTTTGACCCGCATTTCTTCGGAGATCAAGGACGAGAACAGGATCACCGGGATCTTACACAGCACCCGGTCGCTCTTGATGAGTTTTGTCAGGCGGTGGCCGTCCATTTGCGGCATTTCGATATCGGTGATGACCAGAGCCACTTCATTCGGCGCGGTCCCCTGAGTCTTCATATCCGTCAGTGTATCCCAAAGCTCCTGCCCGTTGGGGAACATATGCAGGTTCGTATAGCCCGCTTTGCCCAGCGCCTCTTGAATCATCCGGCTCAAAAGAAGGGAGTCCTCCGCGATGTAAACCGGCTGGCTGCTGCGCTCCCGGGGGCCTAGCTGGTCGATCTCGCTGAGCTGGATCGAGGTTTCCGGAGCAATTTCTGCCACGATCTTCTCAAAGTCCAAAATAGTCACCAAGTCGCCGTTGCACTGGGCGATGCCGGTGGCGACTCCGTCCGCACCCCCGGAGACTGCGTTATCCGGTTTTTGAATATCCCTCCATGAGATGCGGCTGATGCCCACCACGCTGTGGACCCGGAAAGCGATAAACATCTTGTTAAAATTCGTGACGATAAACAGATCCTTGGGCTGCTTTTCCGCGTCCTCGCCGGTCAGGTACTTGGGCAGATTAATCACGGTGAGAACCTGATCTCTGGGCTTGAAAATGCCTTCCACGGCCGGATGGACATGGGGCATTGATTTCACCGGCGCGGACAGCATGATCTCCCGCACTTTGGCCACGTTAATGCCATAGAGGTTCTCATTAATAGTGAACTCCATGATCTCGATCTCGTTGGTTCCCGACTCCAACAGGATATTACTGTTATTCTGTCCCGTAACACTCATTCCTTTCACTGTGCTCCGCACAAGGAGCGGAGGCGATTTGTTATCCGGCGCAGCGCACATTGTTTATTTGATGAAAGGGCAGCCCCTTATCATTTTAACCTTAAAATTTAATTTCCGGACGGCCATAGGAACGAATAACTCCGGTTCCTGTGGCGCTGTCAAACTCCATTGTGCGGGCGACCGTGCCGCCCACGTCCTCCCAGAGCAGAGGGACCTTTTCCATTCTCAGAATTTGATGAACGCTCTCGGCATTGCGCTGGCCGATGTTGCCGAGGCTGCCGCCCGAAACCTCAAACATCCGGGCGCCCCCGGCAATTTTTGCCGTGATGGCGGCGCGGCGCGCGCCCTTTAGCTCCATCTCCCGCAAGGCGGCGCGAATGCCGGTGTCGGCATATTTATAAGTGTTTTTGCGCCCGGTTTCCATATTCAGGGGCAACATGATATGCACCAATGCGGCCAGCTTGAGGTGAGGCTCATACAGGCAGATCCCAATGCAGGAACCCAGCGCATAGGTAATTATTTTCTCGCCGTTTCTGCCCATTTTCATATCAGCGATCCCAACGATCAGCTTATCATTCATCCATAACGCCCAACTTTCGCAGGAGGAAATTGAGGGACCGGATGTCCGGCGACAGCAGCAGCCGGCAGGGAACCTGCTTGTTGTCGCAAACGAAATTGCCGCCGATGGTCATGATGTAATCAGACTGGCCGCCGTAAGCCGCCATGGGTACCGTCAGAATCGCGCCCTGCATGTCCACCGCAAAGGCGGGAACCGTCAGCGAGATGGAGATATCCGCCAAACCGCTGAGGGCGTTGATAAACGTGGAAATCATAATGTTGCCCACTTCCACCAGTGTAGAGATTTGCATCTCCTGCAGCTTGTTAAAATCGGCCACCGACACACCCAGCACGTTGGAAAGCACCAGGTTGATAAAGTCCATCTGCTGCACCGAGAGCATGATGCCGTTGATCTCGCCGCCCAGCTGGCTCAAAACGCCCGCTGTGATGGATTCCGGTCCGCCGATCCACTCGATGGCCTCGTTATATCCCATGATGCGGACTTCCGGCAGTGTGATGCGCACTTCCTTGCCGATCAGCTGAGACAGCGCCGTGGCGGCGTTTCCCGTGCCGATACTGCCGATTTCCTTGAGAGTGTCGATCTCCAGTCCGCTCAGGTCTCCGTAATTTTTAATCTCCATACGATTTCCCTTTCCGCTTCAGGATCACAAATTTAGGTTCTCAGATTGTTCACGGTGCTCTCCAGCTCGTCCGAGGTGGTGACCATTCTTAAATTATAACTGAAAGAGCGCTGCGCTTCAATCACTTTTGTAATTTGTTCCGCCAAATCCGTGTTCGAAGCCTCTAAAGAGCCTTGCTGAACCGTTCCCGTGCCAAAGCGGACCTGTCCGTTCTTGGCTGCCGGGATGTAGCGATTGCCGCCCATGCGGATCATTCCGTCGGTATTCGTGAAGTCGAAAACGCCCACCGGCTGCTTTGCTTCTGAGTCGGTGACCTCCGTCACCGCGCCGCGGTTATTCAAAACGAACCGCCCCATCCCGTCGGAGAGCATGTAAACCGTCTCCATCACCGGCTGCCCGTTTTCATCCAGTTCCGCTTCCCCGTCGTCGGTGCGCTTTTGACGCTGAAATTCCGAGAGAGAGAAGGACCCGTCCCGGGTGTAGGATACCTCGCCGTTAGCAGGGTCATAGAGTCCGAAAAATCCTTCGCCAATGATGGCGTAATCCTGCTTGCGGCCGGTGTCGGCAATGGCGCCCGCGCCGAAATCCGTTCCCGCCATGGCCATTTTTGCACCGGAGCCCCGGGGAAGCTGTTCCCCGTCGATGCCGTTCACATTGCCGTACATCAGCGACGAGAAGGAGGGTTTTTGGGCCTTAAATCCATAGGTGTTCACGTTGGCGATGTTGTTTGCCTGCACATTCAGACGAAGCTGCTGCTGGGCTGCGCCCACTGCGGCGGTATAGAAAGAACTGTTCAAATCCGCTCGCTCCCTTCCTTAAACATTGCCCAGATTGGTGGCGGCCTTGGTCATCAACTGGTCGTACATCTTGCTCACTTCCGCAGCACTCTGGAAAGCCCGCTGGGCAGTCATCATGCCGGTCATCTGCTGAATTAAATCAATGTTGGAGCGCTCCTGTGTCTTCCAGTGGAGCGAGGCACCCGTGGCGGCCTGTGCGCCGCCCCCGGTAAAATAGCCCTGCGCGTTGCGCTGAAGCTGTGCGTTGTCGGCAAATGAGTAGACCCCAATCTGACCCAGATACAGGCCATCCTCTGTGGAGATCACACCGGAGGCATCCGCGTGGATTTTGTCGGTACCCAGCGAAATCTCCTCTCCGTTGGGGTCCAGAATCCGGCTGCCATCCGGCTGACAGAGGTATCCCTCGTCGTCCAGAGCAAAGCTGCCCGCCCGGGTATAGGCCACGCCGTTGCCGGAGTGCACGGCGAAAAAGCCGTCGCCCTCAATGGCGAAATCCAAGGGCATTCCCGTCTGTTCCAAAGAGCCTTGCGCATAGTCCGTATAAAGCTGACTGGGAGCCAGAATGTAGCTGGCCGGACCGATTTCGGCGGAATTGCGTTTATCCTTGTTGCCGACGCGGCTGACCATGTATTCCCGGAAGGTGCTGTCGGTATAAGTGTCGGCCTTGTAACCGGAAGTGGAGACGTTTGCCATATTGTTGGAGATCACGTCCAGCCGCCTGCCCTGCGACACCATCCCGGAGGTCAGATTGTAAAACCCTTTAAACATTTGAACACGCCCTTTTCTCATTGCGCTCCGGATTCCCCCCGAGATAGGGGTCCAGATAAACGCGCAGTTTTTGAATTGCCCTGCTGTGGATTTGGGATACGCGGGGTTCGCTGATTTCCATGACCTGCGCAATATTCCGCATGTTCAGCCCTCGCTCGTAATAGAGAGACAGCACCAGCTGCTCGTTTTCCCGCAGAGTCCGAATACCGGCGCCCAGCTGCTCTCGCAGCTCCTTTTGCTGGAGGTTGGCCTCGGGCATGTCTGCGTCTCCCGCCGGAAGCGAGATGCCCGTGTCCCCCTCGCCGCGGCGTTCAAAAATGGCCTCTAACGAGACAATGTTGCAAAGAGCCGTGGCCGCCGCGTCTTCGCGGTATTTCTCCACGCTGACCCCCAGATGATTGGCAATCTCCTGATCGGTTGGAAATCGGCTGAGATGATTGCTGAGACTGCTCACCGCCTGATCAATCTCTTTAGAGCGCTTGCGCACGCTGCGGGGCAGCCAGTCCTGCTGCCGGGCAAGATCAATGATCATGCCCCGGATACGCTTGGATACGTATGTCTCAAACTTCACTCCCATAGCGGGGTCGAACTTGTCCACGGAATTCATCAAGGTGATGATTCCCTCGTTTACAATGTCATCTACCTGCGCAAATCCGTTGTACACGCCGCAGATTTGCAGTGCGATGCTCTTGATGAGCCCCTCATACCGCAGCACCAGCGGCCACTTATACTCCTGAATCCCTGTGCGCTTGTAGAGACTCAGCAGCTCGTCGGTTGGCAGTGCCTCGATTTCCCGTTCCGTCAGAACGGCGGACGGGTTGGCTTCTGCTGTTAAATTTTTCGGCAGAGCCATTTCACTCATGTTCCTGTCCAATCCTTTCGGGGAGTTTTCTGAAAACGCGGGCACAAAGCGCCGCGGTCAATCGAACCGGTTTAACCCTTATCCACCGTCTCCTTCTTGCGCTCCATTGTAATGTTGCCAAGGGCCTGAATCTGAATCTCCGTAGTGATTTCGTTAAAAGATAACACGTACAAATTGGGGTAGAACTGAGACAGCATTCGCCCCAGATACACGCGGATAATGGGGCTTGTGAGAATAATCGGCGTCTGGTTCAACTCCGCAAACTTTTTGACGCACTCGCCCAGCTGGGAAACAATTAACTGCATCATATCCGCGCCCATGGCCAGATACACGCCCTGATCGTTCTTCGTGAGAGATGAGACGATCTGCTTTTCCACCTCCGCGTCCAGCGTCACCACACGGAGCTGCCCGTGCTCGCAGAAGCGGCGGGGAATGGGTTGGGGCCGTGCGCCCCGGGCCGCCTCGGGAATCAGGTCCGCGTCCCGCGTGTTGTTCATGGCGTCCGCCGCAGTCTCCACGATGGTACCCAGATTCTTGATGGGAATGCCCTCTTTCAAAAGACTGCGCAGAATCTTTTCCAGAAGCCCGTAAGAAATGAGGGAGGGAATCGTCTCTTCCACCAGCTGGGGCGCCGCCTTTTTCAGGTTTTCCACCAGCCGGATGGTCTCCTCCCGGTCCAGCAGCTCGTATACATGCTTTTTAATCGTCTCAGACAGATGGGTCAGCATGACAGAGAGGGGGTCGATGACGGTGTATCCGTAAATCTCCGCCATCTCCCGGCTCTCCGGCAGAATCCACCGGGAGGGGATGCCGTACGCCGGTTCGATTGTCTCGATGCCGTCAATTTCCCCGCTGGGGGTCACCGGCTCCAGCGCCAGATAATAATCCACCAGAATCTCGCCCTTTGCCACCTCTTCGCCCTTGATCTTAATCACATACTGATTGGTTCCCAGCGTCGCGGAGTCATGCAGCCGCACCGATGGGACCACAAAGCCCATATCCTGCGCGTACTGGCGGCGGAAAATCACGATGCGGCTGATGAGTCGGCCGCCCCGCGCCTCGTCCACGAGAGGGATCAGACTGTATCCGAACTCCATCTCGATAGGTTCCACGTCCAGAAGGGAATAGATGTTGTTGATATCCTTGTAATACTCGTTTTCACTGGGGGCCTTGGCAGGCTCGGCAGCCTCAGATGCTTCCGCCTGCTGAACGGCCAACTCGGCCTTTTCCTTTTCCATGCGCAAAAGACCGCGGCGGCCCAAAACCACCAGCGCCACGCCCACCAGTGCCAGCGCCAGATGCGGTGTTTGGGGCATAGCGGCCAAAAACAGCAGCACAATACCCGCCACCATAATGGCCCGGGGCTGGGCTTTGAACTGCTGGAGGACATCACTGTTCAGACTTCCCTCGGACACGCTGCGGGTAACGATCATGCCCGTGGCGGTGGAGATCATCAGGGCGGGAAGCTGAGAAACCAGACCGTCGCCGATGGTGGCGATGGAATAGACCTGCATCACGCCGGCAAAGTCTCCCCCGCCCTGCACGATGCCAATAATCAGACCCGCGACAAAGTTAATCAGCGTGATGATAAGACTCATCACCGCGTCGCCCTTGACGATTTTGGTTGCGCCGTCCATAGCGCCGTAAAAATCTGCCTGACGCTGAACCTTTTCCCGGCGGATTCTGGATTCCTGTTCGTTAATCAGACCGGAGGAGAGATCCGCGTCGATGGCCATCTGCTTGCCGGGCATGGCGTCCAGAGTGAACCGGGCGGCCACCTCGGCCACGCGCTCGGCGCCCTTGGTAATGACGATGAACTGCATCAGCACGATGATGAGGAAGATGATGATGCCGATGACGATGTTGCCGCGGGTAATCAGCTGGCCGAAGGCCTTAATGACCGTTCCCGCATAGCCCCCGTTGGAGAGGATGAGTCGGGTGGAGGACACGTTCAGTCCCAATCGAAACAATGTGGTCACCAGCAGCAGCGATGGAAAAATGGAAAATTCCAATGCGTCGGAGATGTTCATGGTGATCAGCAGGATCACAATGGACAAAGAGATGTTGATGATAATCAAAATATCCATTAGCTGCGTGGGCAGCGGCAGGATTAAAAACAGGACGACTACGACCACGAAGATGGATATGATGTTATTGGTGAGCTGCTTCATCGCCGCACCGCCTTTCCTGTGTTATATGCAGAGTTTATTGCCTTTTGGCCGGTTCTCCGGCGGTCAAGTTCCGCCATGTTGGTCCGTTTGGTTCAGTTCCTTGCTCAAATCCCGATTGTTCAGTCGGTAAATGTATACCAGTACATCCGCCACCGCGCCATACAGCTCCGGCGGGATCTGCCGGTTCAGCTCTGCGGAGGCGTAAATGGAACGGGCAAGGGGAACGTTTTCCACGGTGGGAATTTTGTGTTCCTCCGCCACCTTCACGATGCGCAGCGCCAGCTCGTCCAACCCCATTGCCAGCACCACGGGGGCTGCGTCCGTCTCCGGCTTGTAGCGCAGGGCCACCGCCACATGGGTGGGGTTTCGAATAACCACGTCCGCCTGAGGCACTTGCTGCATCATGCGGGACTGGGACATTTTTCGCTGGGCCTCCCGAATTTTGCCCTTGATCTGGGGGTCGCCTTCCGTCTGTTTGTACTCTTCCTTGATTTCCTGCTTGGTCATTTTCATCTGGCGCTCATAATCCCACCATTGATAGAGAAAATCCCCGGCGGCGACGACGATAAACGCGATGATAATCTGAAGGATCATGCTGCTCAGACGGCTGAGAATATCCTTGGAAACGGCGGTGATATCCGTGTTCATATAGTTGACAAAGACGGATATGCAGCCGCTGAGAAAATGATAGATGATCACCAGAAGAATGGTGATCTTGAGAATGCCCTTTCCCGCCTCGACCACGCTGCGCAGGGAGAACAGTTTTTTAAAGCCCTCCAGCGGATTGATTCGGCTGAACTTTGGCTGGATAGACTGCCCGGACACCAGCAGCTTGGTCTGGAAAAACGTGGCTCCCATGGCTGCCGCCACGATCACCAGCATGGTGGGGCCAACCGCCATGAAAAGGGTGAAGGCCCCTTCTTTGAGAATCTCCGGCAGCTGCCCCGCCAGAGCGGAGGCAGAGAGAGTCTGCGCCGAAAACAGACACAGGCGGAAAAAACTGCTCAAATGCTCCACCGCACTTGGCATGGTGATGCGCAGCGCCGCGTAGCCGGCCAGCAGCGTTACCACAGATACCGCGTCGTTGCTGAGAAAGACGTTGCCCTTTTTTCGTTGGTCCCGTCGCTTTTTCGGGGTTGCTTTTTCTGTTTTATTGCCCTCCGGCACAGGCGCTCCCCCCTTTGTTTCCAGACGTTCCCGCTATGGAGCCAGCGTCGTCAGCGTATCCCGCACGGCGAGAAGCATTCCGTTTTCCGCGTTCAGCAAGAACTCGCTGATCGGTGTCATAAACAGCATCAAAAGGCCCAGACCGATGATCATCTTCAATTCAATATTAATGGAAAACACGTTGATCTGGGGGATGACCTTCATCAAAATGCCCATTCCGATCTGTCCCAGCAGTTCTGCGGCCAGAATGGGGACCGCCAGCTTCACTGCCAGCAAAAAGCACTCGATGAATAACTCCACCCCTGCCTGCATGGCGGCTTGTCCTAAAGCTGCCTGACCAAAGGGGACGATCTCCCCGGAGGTCAGCAAAATCCGCAGAAGTGTGTTGTGACCGTTGGCCGTAAAAAACAGCAGCGTCATCAAAATGGTCAGCAGCGTGCCGGTGACGGACATGGAGATTTGGGAGCCGGGATCGTATTCCCGGGACATGGTCATGGCCATCTGGTTATCAATGATTTCGCCGGCCTGCTGGGGAATGAGGTAGATAAAAAACTGGACAGCCATTCCCACCATAAATCCAACGCCCAGTTCCAGCAGCAGCTTCACGCTGAACTCCACCAGATTCACCGGGACGGGGACGCCCCCGCCCGTAAAAGACGCGACGAACCAAGTGAGAACCAGAGCGAATCCTGCCCGGTAGATGCCGGGAACGTTTTGCCGCCCCAGCAGCGGGTTGAACAGCACGAAACCGCTCATCCGCATCAAAATGTAAAGCAGCAGCGTGAGCCTGCCCCAATCAATCATGGAACCGCCCCGCTTTTCACAGCATCAGAGTGAACAGGTGCTGTGTGTATTCCACCAGCGTGTTCATCATCCAGCCGCCGCCGACAAACAGAATCAACACCGTTACCAAGAGCTTTAAAACAAAGCCCAGCGTCTGGTCGTGGATCTGCGTGACCGCCTGAAAAATGGCCACCAGCACACCCACCACCATACTTAGAAACAGAATGGGCCCGCCCAGCCGAAGTACCACAAAAACACCTTGCCGGAGAATTTCGCCTGCGTTCAGGTCCATTCGTCACCACCCCTTTCCAGAGCAAGATTCAAAAGTATCCACAGCGGTTCCGCGTTCCAACCATCTGGCGCGGCGCTGCCGCTCCCTGCGTCAGCAAGGATGCGTCCTCCGCCGTGCGCCAACTTGCCGGACCGTGTCTTTCTTGCGGCCGCCTTTTCAAAACCCGGCTCTAGTGAAAGCCCTGTACCAGCGTTGAGAACAGCAGTTCCCACCCGTTGAGCACAATGAACAGCAACAGCTTGAAGGGGGTGGAGATCATGGACGGGGGCAGCATAATCATGCCCATGGACATCAGGGTGGAGGCCACCACCACGTCGATCAGCATGAAGGGAATGTACAGCAAAAAGCCGATTTCAAACGCCCGCTTCAGCTCGCTTGTCATGAAGGAGGGGACGATGACGTGCATCGGCAGGGCCTTGGCCGCGGCTTCGTCCGCGGGCCGCTCCGCAGTGCCATCCAGATCGCAGAACAGATTCAGGGAGGACGTCTCAGTGTTGCGGAGCATGAAATCCTTCAAGGGAACCTCCGCCCGCTCGATGAATTCCGTCTGGGTGATCTCTTCGGCCACGTAAGGATCATAGGCGTTGGTTTTGATGCTGGAGAACACAGGGTTCATGGTAAACAGCGTTAAAAACAGCGCAAGGCCGATCAGCACCACGTTGGGCGGAGTCTGCTGCGTGCCCATGGCGGAGCGGAGAAAGGAAAATGTTACAATGTAGCGGGTGAAGGAGGTCATCATCACCATCAGCGATGGGAGCAAGGTGATGGCCGTGGTCAGGAACAGGATTTGAAGTGCCTGCACGTTATCCCCGTTGACATTGACCAGCGCGTCTGTCACATTATGATCCTCCTACTTCTTTCTCTGCTTCCAGACTTCCCGCAATGCATCCTGAAAGGGCATCGGGGTTCCGGTTTCGCCGCACGGCGGGGCTGTATGCTCCGTCCAGACGGACGCCTCCTCGGCGCTCAACTCCCGGAGAAGCGTAATCTGGCTTCCGGTAACGCCGAGAAGAAGGATGGTATCCCCTGTCCGAACTGCCGCCAGATACTGTTCGCGGCCCAGCGGCAGCCGTTCCAGCAGTTCAAGCTGTCCTTCCCGGCTCCGGGAAAAGCGCATTGTCCCCGGAGCCCGGCCAGCCAGATACCGGGTAAACAGCCACGCCAGAAGCAATATGACGACGACTGCCGCCAGCATCCCCAAAAGGGTGCCGATTTCCGCCCAAGGCATGGATCAGGGATTGCCGATGATGGAATTCACCGTCTTGAGCACGCGGTCGGCTTTAAACGGCTTGACGATGAAGTCCTTCGCGCCGGAGCGCACTGCGTCGATGACCATGCTCTCCTGACCCATGGCGGAGCACATGACCACATTGGCCGCTCCGTCCTTGGCGCGGATGGCCTTCAGGGCCTCCAGTCCGTCCATGTTGGGCATTGTGATGTCCATGATGACCAGATCGGGGTGGACCTCACCGTACTTCTCCACCGCGTCTGCGCCGTCTACCGCCTCAAACAACTCCGTATATCCGCTCTTGGAAAGAGTATCCTTGATGACCTTGCGCATGAAAGCTGCGTCGTCAACCACTAAAATTTTAGCCATATTTAAAACCTTCCTTTTCTCTGATCTGTCGTTTGGAATTTCAATTCCTAATTGTCGGCCGCCGGTTATCCGTTGACCAGCTCGTTGGGATCAGGGGATTTCAAAACTTCGGTGATGCGGATTCCAAAATTATCGTCAACAACCACCACATCGCCCTTGGCGATGCACTGTCCGTTTACGAACAGGTCAACCTGATCGCCAGCCAGTTTGTTCAGCATGACCAGCGAGCCTTTTGTAAACGCCAGAACATCCTGCACCTTTCTGCGGGCCCGCCCGATTTCAACGGAGACTTCCAGCGGAACCGACATCAGCAGATCCAGATTTTCGGCCTGCTGTTCGTCCAGCGCGTCGCCGCTGGCCAGCCTTGGCATCTCTGCCGGAGAGGACTGGATCATCCTTGGCGCCGGCTGGGCCGGCTGAGCCATCTGGGGCGGAGCGGGATAATAGCCGGGAGGCGGATAATATCCCGGAGCATACTGCCCGTACGGCGGCATCGGATAAGTTCCGGCAGGCGCGGGCGGAGTCTGCATCTCAGATGTGGGATAGGCCGGTTTTGCAGGCTGCTGGGGAGGCGGGGTCTGCTGCGGTGCAGTCTGCATACCGTTCATAAGCCGCTCAATCTCCGCCTGACTCATGGTCCCGCCGGAGGGTTGCGGTGTTGGCTGCGGCGCTGGCTGGGGTTCGGTCTGCATACCGCTCATGAGCCGCTCAATCTCTGCCTGACTCATGGTTCCGCCGGAAGGTTGAGTAGTTGGCTGAGGCGTGGGCTGCGGTGTGGAGGGCGTTTCGGTCATCAGCCGTTCGATCTCTTCCTGACTGAGCTTCGGGCTGTTTTCCAAGGGAGAGGCCACCTGTTCCGAAGAGGTGGATTCGGGCGGAGCGGCATCCTCGTCGTCGCCAAGACCCAGACCGGAGAGCAGCTCCTGCGTCAGGTCCACAGACATGACGTTGATGAACTCGCTTTGCAGCGTCCCCTCAATGTTCAGCATAAACCGGACGACCACACAGTTGCCGTCCTGTACGGGAAAGTGTTCTTTCTTAAAGGTGTCAAAATCCTCCAGCTCAAAGGACTCGGGCGTGGAGATGTTGACTGGGAAACCCAGAAAATCAGATAGCGCCGTGGAGGCTGCGCCCATCATCTGATTCATAACCTCGCACACGGCACTAATGGTCAGCTCGTTCAGCTCAAACTCTTCGTCCGGCGTCTCGGAACCCATGAGAATATCCACAATGATCTTCACGTCACTGCGCTTGAGCAGCATAATGTTGCTGCCCTCCAACCCGGACACATAGCGGATCTCCACGCCGATAGCAGGCTGAAGCTCCCCAATGCTAAAGTTATCTACATCGCACACAGAGACTCTGGGCGTTGTGATTTCCACGCGGTGATCCAGCAAATTGGACACAGCGGTTGCGGAGGAACCGAGGCTGATGTTCATCACTTCCCCGATTGCATCCAGCTCCATGGAGTTAAAAATGTTATCTGCCATCCTGTTCGACGTTCCTTCCCTCGGGCTCATAATAGGTTTTCCCTATTTTGACCGCCATGTTTTTGTTGTGTACACCCATGACCCCGTCAAACCAGCGCCTTCCGCCAATGTTGATGTAAACCGGGGAGTTTTTGGGCCGCTTCAGGTCAATCACATCTCCCACATTCAGGTGGTAGATATCGCTGAGTTTTAATTTCGTGCGGCACATTTCAGCGACCAGATCAATTTCCGTGTTCTTCAAAGATTCGAAAATCTCCCTTGCCGATGCTTCGTCCTGACCCTTGTGGGCTGTGTTCAGGCGACTCATCTCACTGAAAACATTGGTCAGCACCATGCCGGGAAGGCAGATGCTCATGTGCCCGTCGCAATTCGGGAATTTCACAATCAGATCCATAATGACCACGATTTCATCCATACCCAACGGCTGGATCATCGTTGGGTTTGGCTCTACCCGGCCAAACTCAAAGTCCAATGGAAGATAGTTCTGCCAGCTCTCGCCCAGATTTTCAACAAAATACCGGGTCAGACCCTCGCTGATCTTTAATTCGAGATCAGTAAAGGTATATTCCGGGTCAAGATCGTCATCCACATCGCCCTCGCCGCCCATCATGCGGTCAATCATGCTCAGCATCAGGGACTTGCTGACGTGCAGCAGCGTCGGGGTATCTTCCCGAACATCTCCATAGCGTACATAGGACAGCGTTAGAACATCGCCTTCGATCAAAGCGTTGGAAAATTCGTAATATCGCTGTTCCTCTGCCGATTCCACGCTGTTTTCGCAGCTGGTGTGCATCAGGGCGTTCACGCGGGAATTCAGGTTTCTGGAGTAGTTTTCAAAAATGCTGTCCAGCATTTTGAGACGATCCTTGGTAAACTTCCGAGGACTTCTGAAGTCGTACTTTCGATACTTCTTGGTCTTGGACGTATCCTCCGCAGGCTCGAGGTTCTCCCCGCTCCTCGCAGCGCTGAGCAGAGCATCAATTTGACTTTGTGACAGTACCTCAGACATGGGCATCCCCCCTCTCTTTTTTCACCGCCTTGCAGCGTTGGACTCCGCGCCGGATCAACCGATGGCGGCGGTGCCCGTTCTGGTTTCCGCGGAAACGGGGGACTCTGTACCCCGCTCGGTATAATACTGCTCAATTCCGTCCCCAAGCGTGCTGGTCACATCCAGACCGGTAACGATCAGCTCCACACGCCGGTTTTTCGCCCGGCCTTCGCTGCTGGCGTTGTCCGCCACCGGGCGGAATTGCCCATAGCCCATGCTGATCATGCGCGCCGGGTCCAGAATGTTCAGCTCCTGAAGGCATACCAAAACCACCGTGGCGCGGTCAGACGCCAAAAAGCGGTCAACGGTTGGATTGTTGGGCTTGCTGGGGTCGCCCTGCGCTGTGTGCCCCAAGATCCGCAGCTCGTCGATGGAAGAACGGGCTTTTCCGATAATCGTCCCCACTTCGTTCAGAATCTCCTCGCCGTCTGTCCGCAGTACATAACTGTCCCCGTCAAAGAACACCGCGTCGTTGAAGGAGATGAAGACGTATCCGTCGCCCTTGGTGACCGAAATGTTTTCCGCCGCGCCCTGCTGGGCGACGTATGTTTGCAGATCAATAAAAAGTTGTTCGATTGTGGTGTCAATCTCCTCTTGCGTCTGTTGTCCGCTGCCGCCATCCGGGCCTCCGGTGGGGTCCGCCAGCTGCCCGGCGTTTCCCTTCATCTCCGTTGCCTCGTGGACGGCGTCGGGGTTGAAGCTCTGTACCAGCTGAACCCATTTCTGCTGGTCGATGGAAGACATGGAGTACAGCAGGACAAAGAAGCACAGCAACAACGTTACCATATCGCCGTAGGTGTCCATCCAGCTGGCCCCGCCGCTGCCCCCTTTACGCTTTTTCATGTGTCACCCGCCTCCCGATTTCCTCTGGGATCATTTCTCTTTTTTACCCTTGCTTTTTTTCTCACCCTTAGCCTTGGAGGCGCTTCCGTCGTCTCCGCGCTGCTTCTGATCCACAAAGGTCAGCAGCTTTTCGCGCAGAGACTTGGGGTTCTCTCCGGATTGGATGGACATGATTCCCTCAACAATAATCATCTTGCACAGAACTTCTTCTTCGTCCCGGATTCTCAGGTTGGAGGCAATGGGGTTAAAAATCATGTGGGCCAACACGCAGCCATACAGCGTGGTGATCAGGGCCGTGCCCATATCGGTGCCGATGCTGGAGGAACCGCCTTCACCCGAGAGGTCCATGTTCTTCAGCATGTTGATCAGGCCCACCAGCGTACCCACCATACCAAAGGCCGGGGCCACAGAGGACGCCTTTTCGTACATACCCGCCACGCTGTCGTGCCGGGCAGACATGCACTCAATGTCGTTATTCAAAATGCCCCGGACCTTGTCCGCGTCGTTCGCGTCCACGATCAGCATGATTGCCTGCTTGAAGAAGGGGTCGTCCTGCTGATTGGCCTTTTCCTCCAACGCCAGAAGTCCGTTTTTTCGGGCCACCTGCGCCAGCTCCACCAACTGGTCTATGTAATACATCGGATCATACTTTTTGGTGTCCAGCATGATTTTGAAATGCTTGGGCAATGCCTTAAGCATTTTCCCGGGGAAGCTGGCCACCACCACCGCAAACGTGCATCCGAAGACGATCAGAATGCTGGAGGGATCAAAGAAGTTCATGATCTGCCCGGGAGCTACCGTAAAATGACCGTTCACACTGGTGAACATCATGCCCACTATCATGACTCCAAGGGCGATTACTGTGCCAATAATGTACGTTAAATTCATCTGTCTCTCTCACCTCTGCCGGAGGGCAGGCGCAAGGTCTGCCACCGTCCGTTTTTTTCTAAAGCGCCCGCTTGATTCCCGTGCACGGCTGTGCCGTGTTTTCCATGCACGCGGATCAGGCTGGCCCTTTATAAGCCGGAAAAATCCGGCTCTCAGCGCTGGCCGATTACCTTGACTGCACGGGCGATATCCTGAACCTTGGCGTTGTACTCAGCAATTTTTTGGACAATTTCTTCCGCCGTTTCCCGGACCAGATAGTAGCTGCGGTTCATCATGACAATTTTTGTTTCCGGAATCAACTCAATACATTCGATCTGCAAGTGGTTCACCAGAAACTTCTCGTGGTTCATCTTGGTCAGGACGATCATGGGGTTCCTCCTTTCAGGATTCGGGGCTTGCCGGGCGCGGAAAAATTCCGCGCCCGGCCG
>ERZ781272.486-NODE-486-length-26239-cov-3.846700_pt1 | contig 26239 bp, 23 predicted proteins | sample MGYA00375850_ERZ781272 | MGnify/ENA primary metagenome ERZ781272 (study PRJEB29790, sample SAMN06051246) | human gut metagenome | host: Homo sapiens | place: USA: Cincinnati, Ohio | collected 2013-06-21 | study: EMG produced TPA metagenomics assembly of the Gut...
GAGGTGTTTGACGCGGTGTACCACACCGTGCTGGACAGTCTGGCCGCCGACGGTCTGCCCGGAACGGAGACCCCGAAGCCGGAGACGGTTGCGAACCCCCGACAGGATTTCTATCAGACCATGGATGCCAAGACCTTTCGCCAGCGGGCGGAGACTGGCGGCGCAAAGTCCTCGTTGAATTGGAAGGCCGCGCCGTCTGCCGCACCGGCGTGGAATTCGGAGGAAAAAGCATCCGCTCCCGCCGGATGGAACACGGAGCGCGCCGCCTCCGTCCGGGTGGCGGACAGCGCGAAGCAGCCGTTTGCCTATGCGCCGTCCCATACAGTGCAGGTTCCCGCGCCGAAGGACGCGCCGGATTTGGCGGAAGCGACCCTGACAGTAGGACCCTTGCGCTCTGCGGACGCGGAGCACCCGGCAAAAAATCCCACTCCGCCCGAAAACGGAAAGGCAGTCCCGGTGGAAACGCAGTTTACCTCTCAAAGCGGGTCCGCGTCCCCGGAGCGCGCGCCCTTTGTACCGGCCATTCCTATGGAGCAGGCCGCTTTGGTCCTGCCGGAGGAACGGGTGACCAAGACGGGCCGCGCCGCCCCATGGCGCATTGCGGGAGAGGTTTTAAAAACCTATATCGTCTGCGAGGACGAGGAGCAGAACGTGTGGCTCATAGATAAGCACGCTGCCCACGAACGGGTGAATTTTGAGCGTTTGATGGCGGCGACAGAGCCGCCCATGCGCCAGACGCTGCTGCGCCCTGCGGCGGCGGAGCTTTCCCGGGAGGACTGCGCCCTGCTGTTGGAAAATCTGGAGCTTTTAGAATCTCTGGGCTTTGCCTGTGAGGACTTTGGAGACGGTGCGGTGCTGGTGCGGGAGGTCCCGGCGGATTTAGACGCGGAGGATATTACCGCCACGCTGGAGGAGCTGGCGGAAAACCTGCGCACGGGCCGCAGCCCCACGGAAAAGCGGCAGAACTTGCTCCACACCATCGCCTGCAAGGCCGCCATCAAGGCGGGCTGGGACAGCGACGAAAGCGAGCTGCGGGTGCTGGTGGACAAGGTGCAAAGCGGCGAAATTCAATACTGCCCCCACGGACGGCCCGTGAAGGCGAAGCTGAGTAAATACGAGTTGGAAAAGATGTTCAAGCGGGCGTAAAGGCCCCGGTTGAGAGAAGGAGGCGGAAGTCCGGGTGAAAAAGGTGATCTGCGTCGTTGGCCCAACGGCCTGCGGCAAAACAAGGCTGGGCGTTCTGCTGGCCCAAAAATACAACGGGGAAGTGGTTTCCTGCGATTCCATGCAGATATACCGGGGCATGACCATCGGCACCGCCGCCGCCACGCCGGATGAAATGGAGGGAATTCCCCACCACATGCTGGCGGTGGCAGACCCAGAGGAGAGCTGGTCCGCCGCCCGATACGCGGAGGCGGCCACCCCGGTGGTGGAGGATATTTTCGCCCGGGGAAAACGTCCCATTCTGGTGGGCGGCACCGGACTTTGGCTGGATGCGCTTTTGCGGGGACACCGCTTTGCCCCCGGCAGGGCGGGGAGCGCCGTGCGCACCCATCTGGAAACCCGGCTGGCGGAGGACGGCATTGGCCCTTTGCTGGAAGAACTGCGCCGTGTGGACCCAGTCTCCGCCGAAAAGCTGCACCCCTCCGATGAAAAGCGGATTCTCCGGGCGTTGGAGGTTTTTCGGGAGACGGGGCAGACCATTTCTGCCCACGACGCGGCGGAGCGGGCCTTGCCGCCCAAATTCCCGTCGGTGAAGATTGGCCTGCGCTTCGCCGATCGGGAGAACATGAAGGCCCTCATCGACCGCCGGGTGGACGCTATGGTGGAAAACGGCCTTTTAGACGAGGTCCGCGCACTGTTGGACCGGGGGCTTCCCCGCAGCGCAACGGCTCTGCAAGCCATTGGCTACAAGGAGTTTGCCGGGGTGCTGGAGGGGGAGAAAACCGAGGCCGAAGCCATCGACGAGGTGAAGCTCCGCTCCCGGCAGTATGCCAAGCGGCAATTGACTTGGCTGCGGCGGGATGAGAGCATCCATTGGATTGATTGGGAAAAAAACCGGGATTTTGTCCGAGCCATGCAAATTTCGACTGAAATTCTCTCTGCGAAAGGCTTATCCTAAGTCCAAAGCGGACAGAGAGATTCGTGTTCGCCCGAGGCAACTCCGCGCAAAGGCCGCCTGAGCGCGGCGCCGCCTCAAAAAAGAAAAGGAGCGGATACTTATGCAGAGCAAGGCTAATTTGCAGGACATTTTCCTCACCAAGGCCCGGAGGGATCGGGTCCCCGCCACATTATTTTTGATGAATGGCTTTCAGATGCGGGGGACTATCACGGGGTTTGACTCCTTTGTGGTGGTTTTGGACTCTGAAGGAAAGCAGCAAATCATTTACAAGCACGCGATCTCCACCATTGCGCCCGTGCGGCCGGTGGATCTGACGGAAGAATAAGGGCAAGCCGCCGCGGGGTGGAGAGATGCGCCGCTCCGCGGCGCGGCGAGCCGCAGACAGAGAAGGTTCCTATGAAGAAAAACGACGCGCCAAAAATTGAATCAGCCCAGAAAATACCGCCGGAGGGCGACCGCATCCTTGAAGACCCCAAGAAGAAAAACGGATCGCCGGGAACGAAGGTACTGACGGCGCTGATTTGTCTTGCGGTGCTGACCTACTTCGGCGTCCAGATTTACAACGCCTATGCCGACCCGTTGATTTCCGCCGTGGCCTATTCCTATCAGGTGGAGGACACCGTCTCCGTCACCGGCTTTTTGGTGCGGGACGAGCTGGTTCTGGAGGATTCCGGCGGCGGGCTGCTGCGATTGACCCGGTCAGAGGGCGAGCGGGTCAGCGCAGGGGGCAGAGTGGCGCAGATTTATTCCGATCAGGCGTCCTTGGACCGCCAGATGGAAATTGACAAGCTTCAAACCCAGTTGGATCAGTTGAACTATGCGTCGGAAGCTGCCTCCGCCAGTGAGGCGGCGCTCCAGCTGGACAGCCAGATTGCGGAAAGACTGGTTTCCATGCGCCGGGCGGTGACCTCGGACAGGCTGGACACCGCGTCCGACAGCGTGAAGGAGTTGGAGGCGCTGGTGCTGCGCCGGGACTATACATACACGGATGCGGAGGAGCTGAAGGCGCAGACGGCGGATATCCAAAGCAAACTCTCTGCGCTGAAGGCTCAGTCCGCCGGATCTTCCCGAAAGGTTACCGCGCCAAAGGCGGGGCTGTATTCCGCTGTGGTGGACGGCTATGAAACCGTTCTCACACCGCAAATGCTGGAAACTCTAACGCCCTCTGTACTTAGCAACCTGAAGCCCTCGGGCGTGTCCAGCGATCTTGGAAAGCTGGTGCTGGGGGATACCTGGTATTATGCGGCCACCCTTTCCGCCGCCGACGCAAAAGAAATTGACGAAGGGTCTACGGAGACGCTTCGTTTTGCCAAGGGGGTGGATCGGGACCTGAACGTTACCGTCCAGTCCATCAGCGCGGAGGAAAACGGCCGAGTGACCGTAATCTTTCGGGGACGGACTTATCTGGCCCAGCTGACCCTGCTGCGCCAGCAATCTGCCGATGTGGTGCTGTCCTCTGTCTCCGGAATTCGAGTGCCGCAGCAGGCCATCCGGGTGAACGAAAACGGCGTCACGGGGGTTTACTGCGTCGTAGGCGTGGAGGCGCGGTTCAAGCCGGTAAAGGTGGTTTGGTCCGACGACAACGAATACGCGCTGGTGCGCGGCGAGGGGGTAGACGCCACCGCCCTGCGTCCCGGAGATCAGGTGATTTTGTCTGCCGGAGGATTGGAAGACGGCGCAGTTGTCAGCTATACGGGATAAAGAGAAAGGAAGGCATTGTCATGTCGATCAAGGAGAATATTGAGGCTGTGCGGGAAAAGATCGCGGAGGCGGCAAAAGCCGCCGGACGGGACCCGTCGAGCATCACGCTGGTGGGAGCCAGCAAGATGAACGATGCCGCCGCCTGCCGGGAGGCCATCGCCGCGGGGATCGACGCGCTGGGGGAGAACCGGGTTCAGGAAATGACCGAGAAGCTGGCGGAGAACGCCTATGACGGCGCACCGCTCTATTTTATCGGCCATTTGCAGCGCAACAAGGTCAAGCAGGTGGTGGGAAAGGTGGCGCTGATCCAGTCGGTTGGGTCCGACCCGCTGCTGGACGAGATTGAAAAGCAGGCGGAAAAACTGGGAATCGTGCAGGACATTCTGCTGGAAGTAAACGTGGGCGGAGAGGAAGCCAAGAGCGGCTATGAACCTGCGGCGGTGTTTGCCGCCGCCCTGCGGGCGAAGGGAATGGCGCATATCCGTCTCCGGGGATTGATGACAGTTCCCCCAATCGAGACAGAAGTGGGGCAAAATCTTGCAAATTTTCAAAAAGTGTACCGGCTTTATGTTGACATAAACCAAAAACTGTATGATAATACATTCGATATATTGTCGATGGGGATGAGCGGCGACTATGCGGACGCGATTCGCGCCGGCGCCACTATGGTCCGCGTGGGAACGGCTATTTTTGGTCACCGGGCGTACCCCGCCGCAAAACAGGAGGGAACTGTATGAGCCTTTTGGATGAACTGAAGAAATGGACCCACCCGTACGAAGATGAGGACGAGGAATACGACGATTTCGAGGAGCCTGCCCGGAAAGACAGTATGTTTGACGACCGGAGATTCTCCCGGACGGAGGACCGCCATAACAAGGTGGTGAATATCCATGCTACCACCCAGCTGAAGGTCGTTCTGGTGAAGCCCGAGCGGTTTGAAAACGCCTCTGAAATTGCGGATCATTTGAAGGACAAGCGTACCGTGGTGCTGAATCTGGAATCCACCAACAAGGATGTGGCCCGGCGGCTGATCGACTTCCTGTCCGGCGTGGCTTATGCCGGAGAGGGCAAGATCAAAAAGGTGGCGGCCAACACGTATATCATCACGCCCTATCATGTGGATATCGAGGGCGACCTGATTGATGAACTGGAGAACAACGGCCTTTACTTCTAAGGCTGTTTGCATAGCACTGAGAGAAAATTTTAAGACCGGCGTCCGCTGAGGACGCTAAGGGGGTATTTGCATTGCTGACACCGCAGGAGGTTTCCGGTCACGCATTCACAAAAGCCGTCATGGGTGGCTATAACATGGCCATGGTGGACGAATTTTTGGATGAGCTGACGGATGACTATACCGCGCTCTATAAGGAAAACGCGGCGCTGAAGGCAAAGATGAAGGTTCTGGTGGAAAAGGTAGAGGATTATCGTGCCACCGAGGACTCTATGCGGGCCACGCTTCTGACCGCCCAGAAGATGGCAGATTCCATTGTCCGGGAGGCAGAGGCCAAACGGGACCAGCTGCTCAGAGAGGCCCAGACGCAGGCGCAGGAGAAAATCGGCGCGTTGCGCAAAGAGGCGGAAGAGGCGCAGGAGCGTCTGCGCGCGGGCCAGCAGGAGATGGCGTCCTTCGCGGAAAAAGTGCGCGCTGTCTGCCAGCAGGAAATTCTGTTTTTGGATCAGCTTCCTCAGGCCCCTGTGGCAACCCCGGCGGTGGAGCAAAGCGTCCCCGCCAAGGAGATCGAGGCGAAGATTCTGGATACCTACCGTCAGGAATCTCCCGCGACAGAGGTGTTTGCACCCCAGAGCGTCCCCGCGCAAAATCCGGTGACTCAGCCCGCGGCGGCTGCATCGGAACCGGTGAGCGCTCCCCGGCAGGAGGAGCCGTCCCCCAAGCCAGCGGAAGAGGAGCAGGGAGATGCGTTCCCCTATCCCGAGGGGAATCCCTTTGTCCTCGTGGTGGATGAGCCGACCCGGAAAATTGAACTGGACGAGCTGAAATTTGGCCGGAACTACAATCAGACCGAATAAACCCAGTCGGGCTATAAACGAGGATACATACCGGCCTGTCGGCGGATACGAGCGGACGAGCCGGGCCGCTTCAAAAAAGCACAACAGGCACTTTTTTGATTTTCGCATGAGGGCGGTCCAACCGGACCGCCTTTTTATACGTTGCAGCTGCGGAAGGGAGATGTTTTTGTGAGTCAGAGCAACCGGCCCATTGTGGCGTTCTTATATGATTTCGACAAGACTCTTTGTACCACCGATATGCAGGATTATGCCTTTATTCCCAGTCTTGGCATGACCCCAGCGGAATTCTGGGCGGTGGCCAACAACTTTGGCTGCGAAAACCACATTGATGGGATTCTGGCCTATATGTACACCATGCTCCGGGAGGCGGAACGGAAAAATCTGCCCTTCACCCGGGCCGATCTGGTGGAAAAGGGCAGAGGCATTGTGCTGTTTCCCGGTGTGGAGGATTGGTTTGCCCGGGTGAATGCCTACGGCGAGGAGCAGGGCATTCAGGTGGAGCACTATGTGATTTCCTCCGGCCTGCGGGAGATTATCGAGGGCAGCGCCATCAGCGGGGCATTCAAAGAAATTTACGCCAGCGAGTTTTACTACGAGGAGGATGGCAAGCCGGTCTGGCCAAAGCTGGCGGTGAATTTCACCGCCAAGACCCAGTTCGTCTACCGCATCAACAAGGGTGTGCTGGACGTGTCCAACGACCGGGATTTGAACGCATCCATGCCCGACGACAGCAAACGGGTGCCGTTTACCAACATGATCTACATGGGCGACGGCCTTTCCGATGTTCCCTGTATGAAAATGATGCGTTCCTATGGCGGGCAGGCCATCGCGGTCTATCAGGAATCCAACCGCATTGGGGTGGAGGATCTGCTGGCCAAAGGCCGGGTGGACTTTATTTTCCCGGCGGACTACTCCCGGGGAACGGCGCTGGACGAGACGGTGAAAAATATTCTCCGCCGCATGGCCATCACCGACCGGCTGACGGAAGAGAACGCACAGCAGCTGCGTGCCATCGGCCGCAGCGAGATTCCGGAGCAGGCCTGTTTGTTTTAAGGGATGTTTCACAATTGCCAACGTGGCCAAGCGGTGGTTTTTTTCGCTGTGCCGCGCTTTCGTGGCCGTCAATCCTTTAAATCTTGCGCCGAAACAGATGAATTTTATAAATTTGCTTTACACGCCGTATAGTTTCTGATAAACTATACGGCGTGTAATACTGCCGTGATCAAACTGTTTTTTAATGGCTTGGTCACGGTGTGCCATGCCGCCGTGGAAAACGGCGGCTGTTAATCGCCATGAGGATGTATGTACCAACATAAAGGAGAGAGAAACCATGAAGACGGAATTTCCAAGAACCCTGTCCCTTCTGCGGCAAGAGCGGGGTGTCTCTCAGCGAACGGCGGCGGGAGATTTGGGCATTTCCCAAGCACTGTTGAGCCACTATGAAAACGGGATTCGGGAGCCGGGGCTGGCGTTTGTAGTCCGGGCTTGTGAATACTATCATGTGTCGGCGGACTTTCTTTTGGGCCGGACGCTGTCCCGGGAGGGGGGCGCGCTGACCGACGACGATATCCTGAATATGGCCGATCAGGGCAACATCCTGCGGGGCAGTGTGTTGGCAACGCTGCAATCCAAGCTGATTTCCGGCGCGGTGAGCGTTTTGTTCGATCTTTTGGGCAAACTGAACGACAAGGCCGCCGTGAATGAGGCGGCTCAAATGCTGAATGGGGCAATTTACATTCTGTTCCGGCGGCTGCACCGCGCCGCAGGCGGTAACGAGGCCATGTTCTCCGCTCCGGCGGAGCTGGTGGCCATGGGCCTTCCCGCAGCCGAGATGAAACTGGCGGAGGCCCGGTATGTCCGGACGCTGGAAGCGCTGCGGGAACGGGAAGCGGCATTCCCGGAGCTCACCGGAGAAAGCCTGAGCAAAAACTATCCCGGCAGCGGCCAGTGCATCACGCAGGTGCTTCACAGCGCGGACGCCAAGGCCGCCGGCCTTGTGAAAGAGTGATCGAATGGGATTTCAATCGCTGGCATTTCTGGTGCTTCTTGCGCTGACGGCAGTGCTGTGCCCGCTGGCGGCGAAAAAAGACCGCCGGGCGGGAACCGCGCTGGCGATGCTGGTTTCCGCGGGATTTTACCTGTGGGGACTGGGGGACCGCGCCCTGCTGGGGTTCAACATTTTGCTGATCGGCGGGGCGGTTACCTTCGGCGCCGCGCGGTATTGGCGCTCCGGCAAGGCAGTGAGCCGGCGACGCACGGTGCTGCTGCTGGCGGCGGTGTGGCATATTGCGGTGCTGCTGGGCTTTAAGTATTTGGGCTTTTTCACCGGCGGCGCCGTGTCGCTGGGGTGGGCGCCGCTGGGCCTGAGCTTTTTCACCTTCCAACAGCTCTGGTTTTTGAAGGAGGTCCGAACGGGACAGCTGCCTCCGGCGGAGCTTGAAAAGCTGGATGCGGACACGTTTACTCTGTTCTGCCTGTTTTTCCCCACGGTTTCCTCTGGCCCCATTTTGCGCCCCGGTGCGTTTTTCCCTCAGACCCGGGGTGAAAAATACCTGCGTCCCGACTGGGACGACCGGGCGGCGGGGCTGTATGCCATTGCCTTTGGCATGGCGAAAAAGGTATTGCTGGCGGACGCGCTGGGCGCGGTGGTGAACAATGGCTATCAACATCTTGACCAGCTCACCGCCCCAGCGGCGTGGCTGGTGATTCTGGGCTATACCCTGCAATTGTACTTTGATTTCTCCGGTTACTGCGATATTGCCACCGGAGCCGCCCGTCTGCTGGGCATCCGTTTGCCGGTGAACTTTGACTCGCCCTATCGCGCTCTGAGCGTTGGGGAGTTCTGGAAACGGTGGCACATGACGCTGACGGCTTTTTTGCGGGAGTGCGTATACTTTCCGCTGGGGGGAAGCCGGCTGGGGACGGCGAAGACCTATCGAAATATCCTGATTGTGTTTCTCATCAGCGGGTTCTGGCACGGGGCCGGGTGGACCTTTCTGGTCTGGGGCGGACTGCACGGGCTGGCACAGGTGCTGGAGCGGGCTTGGGGGCCGGGGAGGGAGCGCCTTCCCAAGGCGATTCGCTGGGCTGGAACCTTTTTGTTTGTAAATTTAGCGTGGGGGTTTTTCCGTGCGCCGTCCCTCAGCGCGGCGGGGTCAGTGCTGAGGGCAGCACTTTCCGGCGGGTGGGGTCTTCCCGCCTTTTTAACGGAGGGACTGCTCCCCTCCGAGGCAGAGGCACTGAACGTGCTGGGCCTTGGGGGAAAGACGGGTGTTTTGCTGCTGGCGGCAGTGTTCCTTATCGCGCTGATTGCTGCTTTAAAGCCGGGCAATACCATCCGGCGGATGGATGCCTTCCGGCCCACGGCGGCGCGGTGCGCGCTGTGCTGTATCCTGCTGGTCTGGGCAACGCTGTCGTTTTCCGGGGTTGCCACGTTCATCTATGCGAATTTCTGAGGAGGGCGGCTTTGAACAACTCTAAAAAACGCTGGGCCGTGGGACTGTTGGCTGGCTTTCTGGGGATTTTGTCCCTGTGCGGGCTGACGGTTCGGGTGATCGACCCCTTTTTTCACTATCGCGCCCCCGATCCGGAGGCAGAGGTCTGGTTTGACGAGCGGTATCAGAATGCGGGGCTGCTGCGCAGCCAGCAGTATGAAACCGTGCTGATGGGAACGTCCTTGGCGGCCAACTACCGCCCCTTTTGGTTCGATGTGTTTTACAAAACCTCCACCGTAAAGGTGACGATTCCAAACGGCGGATTCCACGAATTCACACAGGCGCTGGACTATGCCTTTCAAAAGCAGAATGTGAAGCGGGTGATATTCGGTTTGGACCCCAACATTTTGGCCCGCGACCCGGCGGATGCGCCGGATCAGCTGCCGGAGTATCTTTATGATGACAATCCGTGGAACGATGGACGGTATCTTTTCAGCAAGGACGTGCTGATCCGCTCCGGCTATACGGTTATAAAAAAAGCCCGGGGCGAGACACAGCCCTTGCAGGACGCTTTCGTGTGGGACGGGACTCTGTATTTCAGCAAAGAGCTGGCCCTTGCGGGTTATGAGCGGCCCGAGGTAGCGGAGCGGCCCCAGCCGGAGGACATGTTTCTGGATGCTTGCGGCGAAAATCTGGCGGTGGTGCAGAGCTGGGTGGAAGACCACCCGGATACGCAGTTTGTCTTTTACCTCTCGCCATACAGCATTCTCTATTGGGACAAGATGCAGCGGCTGGGGGAGACAGAGGCCATGTTTGCTCTCCTGCGCCGTACGGCGGAGACGCTGCTGCCCTATGACAATGTGGAATTGCAGTGCTTTTTGACCGATACGGATACCATTACCAACCTCGACAACTACGCGGATCACATCCATGTAGCCGGACGGGTGACCTATGCCATGGCGCAGGCCATGCCCGGCAAAGAGAATTGCCTGACCGAGGAGAATTACCAGCAAAGACTGGACGCGCTTCACGAGTTTGTGGTACACTACGACTACGAAAAAATCTTCGCATAACAACCTGTCAGCCTGCTTCTTTTGAATTTTCCAAGGAGGTCTTTTCTATATGACCGATCAATCTCATATCAGAAACTTTTCCATCATCGCCCATATTGACCACGGCAAGTCCACGCTGGCGGACCGCCTGCTTGAAAAGTGTGAGGCCGTTTCCGCAAGAGAAATGTCCAGCCAACTGCTGGACAACATGGACTTGGAGCGGGAGCGCGGCATCACCATCAAGGCCCGGGCAGTGAAGCTGAACTACAAGGCGCAAAACGGCGAGGTTTACGAATTGAACCTCATTGATACGCCGGGCCATGTGGACTTTAACTACGAGGTTTCCCGTTCCCTTGCCGCCTGCGAGGGGGCGGTGCTGGTGGTGGATGCCACGCAGGGCGTGGAGGCTCAGACATTGGCCAACACCTATCTCGCCATGGAGCACGACCTTGAAATTCTGCCGGTCATCAATAAGATCGACCTGCCCGCCGCAGACCCCCAAAAGGCAAAGCACGAGGTGGAGGACATCATCGGCCTGCCTGCCATGGACGCGCCGGAGATTTCGGCAAAAATGGGCATCAATATCGCCGCGGTTCTGGAAGATGTGGTGAAAAATATTCCGGCCCCCAAGGGCGACCGGAACGCGCCGCTCAAAGCGCTGATTTTTGACAGCCAGTACGATGCCTATCGCGGCGTGGTGGTTTACATGCGGCTGATGGACGGGATGATCCGTCCGGGGATGCAGGTGAAAATGATGGCCTCCGGCGCGGTATACACCGTGGTGGAGTGCGGCCATCTGCTGCCGCTGGGACTGGAGCCGTGTCAGGAGCTGGAGGCGGGAGAGGTCGGGTATTTTACCGCCAGCATGAAAAATGTGCAGGATACCCGGGTGGGCGACACCGTCACCGGGGCGGAAAAGCCCGCCGCCGAGCCGCTGCCCGGCTATCGTCCGGCGCAGGCCATGGTGTACTGCGGCATTTACACCGAGGACGGGTCCAAATACCCGGACCTGCGGGATGCGCTGGAAAAGCTCCAGCTGAACGATGCGTCCCTCTCCTTTGAGCCGGAATCCTCCGCGGCGCTGGGCTTTGGTTTTCGCTGCGGCTTTTTGGGAATGCTCCATATGGAGGTCATTCAGGAGCGGCTGGAGCGGGAATTTGACTTGGACCTTGTGACCACCCTGCCCTCTGTGATCTACCACGTTACCAAGACCGACGGCACGGTGGTGACCGTGGACAACCCCCACAACTATCCCGACCCCGCGTCCATTGAGATTGCGGAGGAGCCGTTTGTCAAGGTTTCCATCATCAGCCCCAATGAGTATGTGGGCAACATCATGCCTATGTGCCAGAACCGCCGGGGCGAGTTTAAAGATATGCAGTATTTGGATACAAACTTGGTGGAGCTGCACTATCAAATGCCTCTCAACGAGATTATCTACGACTTTTTTGATACTTTGAAGGCCAACACCAGAGGCTATGCCTCGCTGGACTATGAGCTTTCGGACTATCGACCCAGCGAGCTGGTAAAGGTGGATTTGAAGCTGAACGGCGACGGCGTGGATGCGCTGAGTTTCATCGCCCACAAGGACAAGGCCTCCCCCCGGCCCAGCCGGTTGTGTGAAAAGTGGAAGGAAAACATCCCCCGCCAGCTTTTTGAAATCCCCATTCAGGCCGCCGTGGGCGGCCGGGTCATCGCCCGGGAGACGGTAAAAGCCATGCGCAAGGACGTTTTGGCCAAGTGCTATGGCGGCGATATTACCCGGAAAAAGAAGCTACTGGAAAAGCAGAAGGAGGGCAAGAAGAAAATGCGCTCCCTCGGCACGGTACAGGTGCCCACCGAGGCATTTTTGGCGGTTCTCAAGCTGGACGAGGACGAATGAGCGGTTTGGAATTATCCATCCTCAACGTAAAAAAAACAGGCGGCAGGCACGAAAAGTGCCGGCCGCCTGTTTCATTGTGTCGGGAGAAATTTTTTAATGAGGCCGACTTGATATTATCCGGCGGCATCCTCCTCAAACGCCTCGTCCAGATGGAGAACCACGTCCAGATACTCGCCGTCCCGCCAGATGGTCATGGGAAGGTCGTCGCCAATGCGGAACTGTCGGCGGACGCTTAAAAGCGAGTGCCGCTCGGAAACGCTTTGTCCGGCGGCGGAGACAATTACGTCTCCAGCTTTCACACCGGCAATGTCGGCGGCGGAGGCGGCGGTGTGGTCTTGCGCCTCCCCACCTCGAGAGCCGTCCGGCAGCTCCTTGGGCAGGTCGTATACCGTGACGCCCAACCGAGGCTCCGGAAGAACCTCGCCGTATGCGAGAATGTCGTTCACCATTTTCTGAACCGACCGCATGGGGAGCGCAAAGCCCAGCCCCTCCACGTTGGAGGTAAAGGACATCATCTTAATGGTGTTGACACCCACCACCTGACCATACACATTGATGAGCGGGCCGCCGGAGTTGCCCTCGTTCAGCGCTGCGTTGGTCTGGATAAGAGTCATGGTGCGGCCTTGAACCTCCACGTCCCGGTTGATGGCGGAGACGATGCCGTCTGTCAGCGTTCCCCGCAGCTCAACGCCCAAGGGGTTGCCGATGGCATATACCGTGTCGCCAACGGTCAGGCTGTCGGAGTCGCCCATCACCGCCGCAGGCAGGCCGGTGGCGTTCAGCTTTAAAACCGCCACGTCGTTTCCACTGTCACCGCCCACGTATTTTGCCTCATAGGTTTTACCGGACGCCAGCGTGACGTTGCAGTCATCGCTGCCGGCCACCACATGGTAGTTGGTGAGGACATACCCATCTTGGCGGAAAATGACGCCGGTTCCCACCGACGCGCCGTAATCCAGCTGGGCCATAACGGTCACCACGGCCGGATTGACCAGACGGTAAACTTCCTGAATGGTCAGTTCGCGGCCATGTCCGGTGTCCAGCTCCAGCGTGGCTCCCTCTCCAAAGGGATAGGAGGCAATGGAGACTTCTTCCTGATCCCAGTCTTCGTTCTGCGAATATTCGTCCAATTCATCGCTGGGTGGTGCAAACTGGGCAAGGCCGCCGTCCAGACAGAATGCGCACATCGCCAGCGCCGTTACCACGGCGAGACAGATGAGAAAGATCAACAGTCCCTTTCGACTGCGGGTCTGTTTCGCCGCCGGAGCGGCAGGGCCGGGTGGACGCGCGGACAACGCGGCTTTTTTCACCGCTGGGGGAAGCTCTGCCCGGCCCGGCATCCGCCGGGGCTGGACATAGGTTTCCACGACTTCCTGCGGCTTTGGAAGCGGCGGATAGTATTCCACCACTTCGCGGGGGTCTGACAGGGAAGCGCTTGACGAATCGACGTCCGGTGTATCGGAAGGGAAGTTGCCTGCCGCGCCGCCGGTCTGCGGGGAAGCGGGCGCGGCCTGACCTCCCGCCTCTAAAGCGGGCGACGCAGGTGGCTGGGTAAACGCAGGTTCCGCCAGATTGGGCGAAAGCGGTGCGCCTGAGGGAGTGCTGGGGTCAAAAATATGGTCATTCATGTGCGATGCCTCGTTATTCCGCGGTCAGGGAGAACGAAAACGTAGTAACGCCGTCCTCGCTGGTCACATCAATTTTTTCTCGATGCTGTTCCAAAATGGTTTTTACGATATACAGGCCCAGTCCCACGCCGGTCTTGTCCTCGCTGCGGGACTTGTCGCTTTTGTGGAACCGCTCAAACAAGAGCGGCAGTTCCCCGGGGGGAATGGTATCTCCCAGATTGCGGACGGTAATGCGGGCCTTGCCGTCCCGCCGTGCGACGCCAAGGTACAAAACGGAGCCGGGGGTTGCAAATTTTGCGGCGTTTTCCAACAGATTATAGATCACCTGCGTGATCATGTCGTTGTCGCCCAGCACCAGAATCGGCTCGTCGGGGATGTCCGCGTCCACGTCCAATCCCCGGTCCGTGATCTTCTTTTCCATGGAGATCAGCACCCGGCGCATGCTTTCGCACACGTCGAAGTGGCACCCGTTTTTCAGCGGGTCCATGGCCTGCAGCTGGCTCACGTCCAGCATCCGCCGAACCAAACGGCTCAGGCGGCGGCTCTCTCCGGCAATGATCTGCAAATACTGCTTTTCGCTCTCATAGGGGATCGTTCCGTCCAAAATGCCGTCGGTATATCCGGCGATGGTGGTCATGGGGGTTTTCAGCTCATGGGAGATGTTGGCGATAAACTCCCGGCGCTTGCGCTCCGTCTGCTGCAGGCTCTCCGCCATAGTGTTAAACGAGCCGGCCAGCTCGCCAATCTCGTCGTTGCGGTCTGTGTCTTTCATGCGAATGTCAAAGTCCCCGTCGGCGTATCGCCGGGTGGCGGCCACCATTTCCCGAATGGGCCGAACCTGACGCATGGCGGTGACGGAGGAGGCCATAAACGCCACCATCAAAACCACGCAGGCCGTCATAATAAAGAGACCGATGAACCCCTGCCACATTTCGTCCAAAGAGGAGTGAACCACGGATACGGCGAACACCGCCCCCACCTGCGCTCCGCTGGAATCCACCACCGGAACGCCCACAAGCAGGCGCTTTTCGGGATACACGCCGTTCAGATTGGTGCGGCTTGAGCCGGAGCCCTTTACCATTGTCTCGTTCATCAGGTTCTGGGGAATCGTGACGGACAGGCCGTCCAGTCCGCTGTCGGTGGAGAGCAGGGTGCGGCCCTGCGAATCGCAGATCAGAAAATTCAGATCGGATACCGACGCGGCAAAACCGGTCAGGGTGGACAGCTCCGCCTCGCTGGTAAAGCCGCCGTTGCGCAGATACCCGGCGGAGAGACGGGCCACCACGGCGGCCCGAGTGGCCATGTCGCTGGTTCGCTCCTGACGAAGAAAATTATAGCCCAGCGCGCAATAGGACGCGCCCAGCAATGCCAGCGTCAGCAGAACGGTGCCCATGGTCACGAACATCTGCCGCCAGTAAAGACCGCGAAATCGCGCACCCAATCGCTTCATGCTTTATCCGGCTGCTTTGCCGCCGCGCCCATCATTTCAAACTTGTATCCAACGCCCCAGACCGTCTTCAAAGCCCACTGATCGGATACGTTTTCCACCTTTTCCCGCAGGCGCTTGATGTGTACGTCCACTGTGCGGCTGTCGCCAAAGTAATCAAAGCCCCAGACCTCGTCCAGCAGCTGATTGCGGGTGTACACCCGATTGGGTGTGGCCGCGAGATGGTATAAAAGCTCCAGCTCCTTGGGCGGCGTATCAATTTTCGTGCCGTCCACGATCAGTTCATAGGAATCCAGATTGATGACCAGCTTGTCAAAGGTCAGCTTTTTCGATGTGTCGTTGGGAATCTCCGTCCGGCGCAGCACCGCGTTGATGCGGGCCAGCAGTTCCTTCATCTCAAAAGGCTTGACGATGTAATCGTCCGCGCCCATCTCAAGACCCTGAATGCGGTCAAACACCTCGCTCTTGGCGGTGAGCATGATGATGGGGACCTTGCTGGTTTCCCGAATTTTAGCGCATACGGACCAGCCGTCCATCACCGGCAGCATAATGTCCAGAAGGATCAGGTCCGGCGCCTGCTTTTGAAATTCTTCCACGGCCTTGCCGCCGTCGGCAGCAATGCGGACGTCAAAGCCCTCTTTTACAAGATACATGTGGATCAGGTCGGAGATGTTGTGATCGTCTTCGACCACCAGTATATTTCGCGCCATAGTCCTGCCTCCGTACTTTTCAAAATGTGAAATTAATTAAATCACTCGTTGTAAGCAAAAAATTTTCGTTTCTTTTATCCTATTATATACGTCTTATCAAATGGGTGTTGAATTTTCTGTAAAATGCGCGCTTAACTGGCAATTTCCGTCATGGCGAGCAGCCGGTCCTCGCCCTCCTCGGCGGAGGAGAGAAAGGTTCGCAGCGCCCCGGGGGTCACGTTGCTCCCCAGCCACACGGATACCGCGCCGCGGCGGTTCCCGATCTGCTTCAAAAGTGAAGAAGCGCCGCTGGAGGCGGTCAGCCCATATTTGGAGCGGTCGATTTTGGCGCTTAGGGGGCAGTATCCCGCCGATTGAAGGGAGGCGGCGTCGGCTGCTGCGCCGTAGACCAAGCGGGTCTTCACGCCGGCGGCGGCAAAAACGGTCCGGTTCATGCGGTCAAGCTGCTCGGCTGCGGGTTCGTTCCCAGCGGTGAGCGCCAAGCCGATGGCGCTGCCGGACACCGCCAGCCGCCGCAGCTGATCGCCGCAGCGGGAGAGAGCTTCCTCCGTGAAATAAAACGCGGCCCGCCCGCCGTAATTTTCCAGTGTATCCAGCCAGCCGTCCACTGTGGCCGCGTCCTCCGCCAAAAAGCAGAGGTAAATGGATTTTCCGGAAGTCGGATCATCCGGCAGTTCTGGATCGCCGGATTCCTCAGGCTCCCGATCCGGCGTTTGCTCGGCAGAGTTTTTCTTCTGATACTGCTGATACTTGGTATCCAGTTGATAGGTGGCCGTCTCGGTGAACATGCTGTCCGGCAGGACAGCACTGCTGCTTTTCACGCGAATCAGATAGCCGTGATTCACGCGGGTGTTGCTGTAAGTCCGGCCGAAGAAAGAGGCCACGGGGGAGGCCGCCACAAAGGTCACGCCGCCGCGGGTGACGCACACATGATCGTAAAGATTGCCCTGTCCGTCGGTGCCGGCGCCGGTGGCAATGTCAAACACCAGAGAACGGCTGGAATCGTACAGCACCAGAGTCTGGCTGACAATGTTATAGGAGTATCCCACGCCGGACTCCCGAAACACCGTGGCGGCAACGTATAGGTATCCGCCGAACCAGAACGGCATGGTGGAGTCGTTCAGGTCTAAAACCCGCTCGTCCACGGCTGTGAAGTAGACCGAGTCTTCCGCCACAGCGGCGGGGGATAGGGAAAAAAGCATCGCCAAGGCGAGTACCATGGCGGCAAGGCGCTTTTTCACGGGGCCACTTCTCCTTTCTGCCGGGCTGCGGCAAGCGTACGGACCTATGTATTCTCTCCCATTTTATCACGTTTCAAGCCAATTTGTAAAGCGTTCCTGCGTCGCGGGCCGCAGTGGCGCGAACCACCGACAGGGGGCGCTCTGCGGGGCGGAAGATGGGGAAAATCCAATCTTGCGCTTTGCAGTGCAAGGCGGTATAATGTTACGACAGCTTTCAGATAGCTGGGAATCCCGCGTGGCCGGGAGAATTCTGTGCTTTCCCCCGTCCATTTGGCTGGGCGGAAAGTTCTGATAAGGAGTTCACTGCATCCATGTCAAAAAAACACCGTCGCCGCCGCATTACTGCGGGCCAGCGCTGTCTTATTATGCTCACCGCGGTTTTATCCGTGGCTCTGGCTTTGACCTGCGCCTATAAAGCCCTTGTTCATCCGCCCCAGCAGGGGAGCGGGCCTGCGGCCGTTTCGGCGGCAGTGTCCGAAGTTCCTCCCGAGGAGCAGGACGCCGACCAGCTTGCGCTGGCCGCGAAAGCCGCGCATTCAGCCCGCAAAGCCGATTTTTACACGGTCCTGATTTCCGGCGTGGATGACGGAAACGGCGGCAGCGACACCAACATTCTGGTGGCGGTGGATGCCGGGGCCGGACAGATTTACGGGGTGAACATCCCCCGGGACACCAAGATCAAGGTTAATGGCAAGAACCACAAGTTCAACGCCGCATATAACATCGGCGGCATGGATCAGGTGGCCGCCACGCTTTCCCAGCAGCTGGGCATCCCGGTGGACTATACCGTGGAGGTCAGCCTGAAAGCGTTTTCCGCCTTGGTGGACGCCATTGGCGGCGTGGATTTTTACGTGCCCATCGACATGAATTATGACGACCCGATCCAGAACCTGTCCATTCACTTCAACGCCGGAATGCAGCACCTGTCCGGGGCGCAGGCCCTGAAGGTGGTTCGTTTCCGCCACAATAACGACGGCACGGGCTATGGCAGCGAGGATATCGGCCGGATGAAGACCCAGCAGGACTTTTTGAAGGCTGTGGCCAAGCAGACGCTTCGGCCCGCCAATTTGGCCAAGGTTTCTGAGTTTTCCAAGATTTTTCAAATGTATGTAAAGACCGATCTGGAAGTGGGGGAACTTGCGTGGCTGGGGCAGGAGGCATTTACCGTCGGTGCGGACAACATTGATTTTTCCACCCTGCCCGGTGAATGGAAATCCCCCTATATCTATCTGAACGCTGACGAGGTGCTGAATATCGTCAACGAGCACCTGAACCCCTACGTGGAGAACCGAGTTCTGGAAGACTTGGGGATCCTCACCTGAAGCGCGTTTCAGCGCGCCTGCAAAAAGGAGGACTTATGCTGAACCTGAAAAAACGCCTGTCCGGACTGATTTTGACAATTGCTCTGGCGGCGGCTCTGTGCGTGCCGGCGGCGGCCGCTCAGAATTCCACCCAGAATTTTACGCGGAGCAAGACCTATGCCGGAGAGTTTTCCGACGTGGCTCCCGGAACGACGTTTTACGATAACGCGGCGGCCTTGTATGAATACGGCCTGTCCGTGGGCAAAAGCGACGGAACCTTTGGTCTGAAAGACAGCGTGACCGTAGGGCAGATCGTGATTTTCTCCGGGCGCATCCACAGCCTGTATGCCACGGGGGACGCAGAGTCCGGCGCTGCCGGATTTCGGAAGGAAGGGCAGGCGGCCTATGAGCCGTATCTCGCCTATCTGCAAACCGCCGGGGTGCTGGGGACGGAGATGGACGGCCTGTATACCGCTCCCGCCACCCGCGCGCAGGTGGCCCATGTGCTGGCGGCGACACTGCCGGCCTCCGCGCTGCCGCTGGTGAACGATTCTCTGGTGACCACGGCGTATGCCTCCCGGCAGTACATTACCGATGTGACGGAGTATACGGACTATTACGATGATATTCTGACGCTCTACAAGGCGGGCCTTTCCGTGGGGTCCGACGCCAGAGGAACCTTCGCCCCCAACGATAGAATCACCCGCGGCGCGGCTGCGGCCATGCTGACCCGGATGGTCGATCCCGCCCTGCGACTGACACCGGCGTGGACCGTGACTACCGGGCCTGCCGCTTCCGAGAATTACAGCGCGGCGGGTACTTCGTGGCCCGATCTCATTACGGGGGACCCCCCCTATTCCGCCGCTCCCACCACAAAGGGGCAGATCGCGGCGGACATCGCCTACATGCTTTCCAGAGAGAGCAACGTACTGGAGCTGGATTACGGTGGAGCCGTTACCTCCCAATACGTGGATAATGTGATGAATACGGCTTTAAACGCCGTCAAGACCTATTGCGAGCAGATGTACAACTCTGTGGAGTGCACCTATCAAAGCAGCATCGGCAAGGTGACGCTTACCTTTTCCGCCGTGGCGACGGGGGCGAACCTGCCTTCCTATCGGGACTATACGCTCAGCGCCGCCATCGCCGTTCATGACAAGCTGTGGAGCGAGGGAACCATCACCGCCAATATGACGCAGATGGAGAAGGCCCGCGCCTACTACAAGTGGATCTGCGACAACTGCGTTTATGACACCGGCGCGAAGGACGACTCCATTTCCCACATTGCCTACGCGCTGTTCCGCAACGGCCGGGCCGTGTGCGACGGGTATTCCGGGGCCTATAACCTGCTGCTGAAGCTGGAGGGGATCGAGTGCTACGCCCTGTCCAACAGCGACCACATCTGGACGGTGGCGACCTTGGACGGCAAGTCCTATCACATTGATACCACATGGGGAGACGCCTCGAACGGCGTGGATTACAGCTACTTTGCCATGACGGCGGATCAGTCTTGGAAGCACCACAGCTGGTAAAAGACAAGACGTTTCTGCGCGGCTTTTTGCCAAGCCTTCAACAAAAAGCACACCGGAGAATTCTCCGGTGTGCTTTTTTGGAAAACTACCATTCTATTGAGTGCCGCTCATGAAAATAGGGGAGTGGGGAGGCAAATCAGTCCGTTTCGGCGGAGATGGCGGCGTTGTATAACTCGTTCCGGGAAAGCCCTGTGGCGTCCGACACCTGCCGGACCGCGTCTTTCATCCGTGCGCCCTGCGCTTTCAAAGCGAGAACTTGCGTTACGCCCTCGTCCAGCGTGACCTCTGCCTCTGCTTTCGGTTCCGCGCCGGCCAGCACCAAAACGTATTCCCCCCGGGGGGCGTTCTCCCGGTAATAATCGGCGGCTTCGCCCAGTGTACAGCGCATCGTCTCCTCGTGGAGTTTTGTCAGCTCCCGGCACAGGGCGATTCTGCGTTCCGAGCCGAAGGCGGCGCAAAGATCGTCCAGCGTGTTCCGGAGTTTATGGGGCGCTTCGTGAAAGAGCATGGTGCGCCGCTCGTTTTGCAGGGAGGCAAGATGCTCCCGCCGCTCTTTTTTATTGGTGGAGAGAAAGCCCTCAAAGGTGAAGCGGCCTGTGGGCAGTCCGCTGACTGCCAAGGCGTTTACCGCCGCGCAGCAGCCGGGAATGGACAGAACCTCCACGCCGTTTTCCGCACACAGCCGCACAAGATCCTCTCCGGGATCGGAGACGGCGGGGGTTCCCGCGTCTGTCACCAGTGCGCAGCTTTCGCCCGCCAGCAGGCGGCCCAGCACGGACTGTCCGGCGGAGACATGATTGTGTTCGTGATAGCTCACCAAGGGCCGTTTGATGTTGTAATGGTTCAGCAGCTTGACGGAGACGCGGGTGTCCTCGGCGGCAATAAAATCCACCGATTCCAACGTTTCCACTGCCCGGGGGGAAAAGTCGCCCAGATTCCCAATGGGTGTGGCGACCAGATACAGCGTCCCGCTCATGGCGTTTTCTCCTTTGTTCGGAAATAGGCGGCATTCATCTCCGCCGTGTCTGCGCCCGTCTCATCGACCAGACGCAAAGGCGGCTCCACCGCAAGACCGGGCTTTCCGCCCCGGCGCGCCTCCAGCAATACAAGGGACGGCGCGCATCCCGGACGGGCCTCGACCAGGCGCAGCCGCTTCGGCTCCAATCCGTTTTCCCGCAGGGCGCACACAAGATCGCACAGCCGCTCCGGCCGGTGAACCAGACAAAAGTCTCCGCCCCAGCGAAGCAGATATGCCGCCGCGCGGCACACGTCGGAAAGGGTGCAGTCCGTTTCGCTGCGGGCCGTGCGCCGGACAGCGTCCGGCGCGGATTTGCCGCTGCCGGAAGGAAAGTAGGGCGGATTGGAGACGCACAGGTCAAAGCGCCCGCTGCCCAGCAGCGTCCGAATGTCCCGCAGATCGCCTTGCAGCGTAACGAGCCGATCCGTCAGGGCATTTTCCTCTGCTGTCCGGTCAGCCAACGCTGCCGCAGGGCCTTGCAGTTCCACACCCGTGACATGCAAATCCCGCTGCCGCTGGAGCAGCAGCAGGCCCAAAAGCCCCGATCCGCTTCCCAGATCGCATACCCGCAGACCGGGCCGCAGCCGGGGAAAGCTGCCCAGCAGAAAGGAATCCGTCCCGGGTTTATGGGCGGTTTCATCCCAGCAGAACCGAAGGCCGCCGGGACAGAGGGTATCCCAATGCTCCATAGCGTTCCTCCTTTTTCGCGGCAGTTGGGTTTTCAGACCTTATTATATGGCAAAAACGCGGTTTCCGCAAGGAAATCCCCAATCTAAGCCGGGGCATAATAAAAGTGCCGCAGGAGTTCCTGCGGCACTTTTATGTACGTGTTTCCTTATTCTGCGGGAACGATTGCGCCGTTGGGGCAAGTATCGCAGCAAGAACCGCAGTCCAAGCAAGCAGAAGCGTCGATGACATAGGCATCATCGCCCTGGCTGATAGCACCGGCGGGGCAGACGTCCGCGCAGGAGCCGCAGCTTACGCAGGCAGAAGTAATTTTGTAAGCCATGGGAAAGCACCTCCATAAAAATTAGTGAATTCATTGTAACACACGTTAAAAAAAAAGCAAGCAGTTTCACGAAAATTATATAGGAAATTCAGTGAGTTTGTTGCGTATAACTCGGTTTTTTGTCACTTTTGAAGCGCATTTGCCCGCGTTTACAAATTGTTTTCAAATTGGTCAAAGAAAGTCAAAAAACACCCCTTGACATTTGATCGAACCGTGCTATACTACGTGTCAGAACGAAGGTTAAAGAAAGTCAAAGTCAAAACACAAACATCAGAAAGGGGTGGGCAGATATGGGGATTTCCGATTTGATCGCCAGCTTCCTGCAAGAGAGCTTGGACGAGTCCGACGGAGGCGTGCTGGAGGTTCAGCGGAGCGATCTGGCCCAGCGGTTCAACTGCGTGCCCAGTCAGATCAACTATGTGATGAATACCCGTTTTTCCCCCGAGCACGGCTACATTGTGGAGAGCCGCCGGGGCGGCAACGGATACATCCGGATTACCCGGGTGCGGATGGACCGTCAAACGCTTTTGATGCACGTCATCAATTCCGTGGGCGGTGGGCTGGACCTTCCGTCCGCCAGAGCCATCCTGAGCAATCTGGTGTCCTCTGGGGCACTGGATGAGAGCGTGGGCGAGACGATGCTGATCTGCATGGGAGACAGGGCGCTGGGAACCGTGCCGCGAGACGCGCGGGACGCCGTCCGGGCCGAGCTGATGAAGCAGGTCCTGATCCACCAGATGGGGTAAGTTTCCTGGCGCGCGAGGCAGCGCGTATACCAATTGTTTTTAATATTTATATTGTCTTTAAGGAGGAACCGATCATGAAATGTGAGAATTGTGGAAAGAATGAAGTAAACTTCGTTTATCAGAGCAACATCAACGGACACGTTGAGGAAAAGCACCTTTGCAGCGCCTGCGCTGAAAAGCTGGGGTATATGCAGGCCGTGGCGGCGCAGAGCCGCAAAATGATGCGCGGATTTTTCGGCGGCGGATTGCTGGATGATTTTTTCAGCCCCCGGTCTGGTCTTTTGGGCGGGTCCTTCTTTGGAGAGAACCTGTTCGACGATTTCTTCCAGCAGATGCCCGCACTGGGCACCGCCGTGGAAGAAGTGCAGGAGCCTCAGGAAAAGCCGCTGGTGGAGGAGAAGGAGCGCAGCCGCTTTGCCAGAATGCGCCAGCTGAATGCCCTGCGTTTGGAGCAGAAAGCCGCCGTGCTGCGGGAGGACTTTGAAAAAGCGGCCCAGATCCGGGATCAGATCCGGGAGATGGAGCAGCAAAAGAAACCCGAGGTTAAGGAACAGGAGCATCCTCAGACAGAGTAAACCAACGATGCCCCCTTTTGAAAGGAGCGAGAGTTATGAATGAAGCAAAGTTCAGCCCCAGAGCCGAAGAGGCTCTGCGGCTGGGACAGGAGTCGGCAGGGGAGCTGGGCCACGGATACGTGGGAACCGAGCACCTTTTGCTGGGCTTAATCAGAGAGCCGGACGGCGCGGCCCACGGCGTTTTGGAAACCGCCGGACTGACGGACGGCATGATCGTTGAGATCATCAAAAAGAGCGTGGGGGCGGGCCTTCCCGGCGGCAATCCCGCGCAGGGCCTGACTCCCCGGGCCAAGCGGGTGGTGGAGCTGGCCGTGGAGGATGCGTCCAGAGGCGGATACAGCTTCGTAGGCACTGCCCACCTGCTGGCGGGCCTTCTGCGGGGGGGCAACAACATTGCCGCCCGCATTCTGCGCACCGCCGGCGTGGACGCAAAGCAGCTTTACACAGCCCTGATGCAGAAGCTGAACGAGACGCCCCGGGCGGAGAATCCGGGTGTTTCCCGCCCTGCCAACGCCAGTCGGGACGACAGTCGGGACAAGACCCTGCGGGAGTTTACCCGGGATCTGACTGCCGATGCCCGCGCGGGCAAGCTGGACCCGGTGATCGGCCGGGATACGGAAATTCAGCGGGTAATCCAGATTCTCTCCCGCCGGACGAAAAACAACCCCGTCCTGATTGGCGAGCCCGGTGTGGGAAAGACCGCCATCGCGGAGGGGCTGGCCAGAAAAATTGCCATGGGTGATGTGCCCGACGAACTGCTGGACAAGCGCATCCTCTCCATGGACCTCTCCGGCATGGTGGCCGGAACCAAGTACCGGGGCGAATTTGAGGAGCGCATCAAAAAGGCGCTGGACGAGGTGAAGCGGGACGGCGATGTGATTTTGTTCATCGACGAGCTGCACACCATCGTGGGCGCGGGCAGCGCCGAGGGAGCCGTGGACGCCGCCAATATCATCAAGCCGGCTTTGGGCCGGGGCGAGATTCGGTGCCTTGGCGCCACCACGCTGAACGAATATCGGCAGTATATTGAAAAAGACGCGGCTCTTGAGCGCCGTTTCCAGCCCGTCCAAGTGGGCGAGCCAAGCCAGAAGGCGGCGCTGGAGATTTTAAAGGGCCTGCGCAGACGTTATGAGCAGCACCATAAGCTCCGTATTACCGACGAGGCATTGTCTGCCGCGGTGGAACTGTCCTCCCGGTATATCAACGACCGCTTTCTGCCCGACAAGGCAATCGATCTGATGGACGAGGCATCTTCCCGGGTTCGTATGGAAGAGGAAGAGCCGTCTCCGGAGCTGAAAAGTCTGGAGGAAAAAATCGCAGCGCTGCAAAAAGACAAGAACGCGGCCGTGGCGGCGCAGGACTATGAAAAGGCCGCGCAGCTGCGCGACATTGAAAAGAACTATCAAGAGCAGGTGGAGCAGGAGCGGGACAAGCGCCGCAAGCACAACTCCACGCACCGCCCTGTCACAGAGGAGGACATTGCCGCCGTGGTGGCGGACTGGACGGGCGTTCCCGTCACCCGACTCACTGAGGACGAGGGGAAGCGTCTGCTGCACATGGAGGACCAGCTTCACGACCGGGTGGTTGGCCAAAACGAGGCTGTTGCGGCGGTGGCAAAAGCTATCCGCCGGGGACGGGTGGGTCTGAAAGACCCCAAGCGGCCCATCGGTTCGTTCCTGTTTCTGGGGCCCACGGGCGTGGGCAAGACCGAGCTTTGCAAGGCGCTGGCGCAGTCTATGTTCGGCGACGAAAGCGCCATGATCCGCATCGATATGTCCGAGTATATGGAGCGGCACACCGTTTCCCGGCTGATCGGCTCTCCGCCCGGCTATGTGGGCCATGAAGAGGGCGGACAGCTGACGGAAAAAGTCCGCCGCAAGCCTTATTCCGTGGTGCTGTTCGACGAGATCGAAAAGGCCAACGAGGATGTGTGGAACGTCCTGCTGCAAATCTTGGAGGATGGGCGCATCACGGACTCTCAGGGCCGCACGGTGGACTTTAAGAACACCGTGATCGTCATGACGAGTAACGTGGGCGCAAGCAGCATCACCTCCGCCGGAAGCCGTCTGGGCTTTGACAGCGGCGCGGTGGTGACGGATGAGACGGGCGCCTATGAAAAGGGCAAGGAGCTGGTGATGGATGAGCTGCGCCGCACCTTCCGTCCCGAGTTCTTGAACCGAATCGACGATATCATTGTGTTCCATCGCCTGACGCAGGACGACATCACGGAGATCGCCCGCCGGATGCTGAAGGCCACCGAAAAGCGCATGGCCGCTATGGGTGTGACCTTGGAGGCGGACGACGCGGCGGTTGCGGAGCTGGCAAGGGAGGGCTTTGACCCCAAATACGGTGCGCGCCCCCTGCGCCGGGCCATTCAGAGCAAGGTGGAGGACGCTGTGGCAGAGCAGATGCTCAGCGGCGGACTGAAGTCCGGCGACACGGCCCATCTCACCTTTGCCGATGAAAAACTCTGCGTGAGCAAATAACAAAAACCGCTCACAGTCCGATCAGGACGGTGGGCGGTTTTCTTCTGGCTCTGCGCAGCGGAGCGGTCGATAAGCGAAATGCCCTGCCGCTTTTCTGCGCAGCAGGGCAGAAGAAAGCCTCCGAAATCATTCCGGAGGCTTTCTCTGTTCGTAATTGAAGAACGTTTTATCCCTGCACGGGCTGTTGCTCAGTCGCGCCCACAAGGGGTTCCTGCGTAGTCCCGTCTGCCGACTGGGCGCCGCCCTGTGCGGCGGGGGGTTCCGCTTCTGCGGCGGGGGGCGGCCCCGGCCGGCCCCCCCGCCCACCCCCCCGCCGCCACGGCCTTC
>ERZ781272.489-NODE-489-length-26125-cov-66.781933_pt1 | contig 26125 bp, 20 predicted proteins | sample MGYA00375850_ERZ781272 | MGnify/ENA primary metagenome ERZ781272 (study PRJEB29790, sample SAMN06051246) | human gut metagenome | host: Homo sapiens | place: USA: Cincinnati, Ohio | collected 2013-06-21 | study: EMG produced TPA metagenomics assembly of the Gut...
CGGATTCTTACACAGCCACTGGATCGGTCAACTGATCCTTAACTGATCGGCATTAGGTTCCAGTCAGACATTTTTTTACTCCCGTCAGCGCGTTACCCCAATTGTAGATAAAATTGATAAATTCGCCTCACGGCATCAACCCATTGAACAGACGTTTTTTACGCGGCCCGGTCATTAAAGATTCCAGTTTCGCGACACAGGTTTTGTAGTGGGGCGTGGTTTTATGGAACGCCACTGCGTCTTCATCTTTATAAGCTTCGTAGATATAAAAGCGCGAATTCACTTCCGGGTCCTGTAAGACATCGAAGCGCAAATTGCCTTCTTCCTGTACCGAGCCCAGGTGGTTCTGGCGAAAAACTTCGATAAACTCGTCAACCTTGTCTTCATGAACGTTAATTTCAACCAGTGTGACGTGCATAATTCTTCTCCTTAAATCCGCAGTTACTGTTTTTCACTCAGATAGAGTTCATATGCCCGATCAGCCGTTTCGTTATGGTGTACCACCGCCTGTACGGCTTTCATCATCGCCACCGGATGGTCAGACTGGAAAATATTACGTCCCATATCCACACCAGAAGCGCCCTGATCGATAGCCTGCCAGCACATTTCCAGCGCCTCGCGCTCCGGTAACTTTTTACCGCCAGCAATAACAATGGGTACCGGACATCCGGCAACAATCCGTTCAAAACCTTTATCGACATAATAAGTTTTGATAATCTGCGCCCCCATTTCAGCGGCGATTCGAGTCGCGAGCGAGAAATAACGTTGATCGCGCACCATATCTTTGCCCACGCCTGTCACGGCCATGGTCGGCATTCCCACTTTCATTCCGGCATCGACCAGCTGAATAATATTTTTGATCGACTGATGTTCATATTCGCTACCGATATAAACCTGCGCCGCTACCGCGCAACTGTTCAGGCGCACGGCGTCATCCATCGATAACGCCACGGCTTCATTACTTAATTCCGCCAGAATAGAGTTCGCACCTGACGCCCGCAGTACCACCGGCTTATTGGTCGCAGGGGGGACTACGCTGCGCAAAATACCGCGCGTACACATTAATACATCTGCATGTTCAAACAGCGGGGCGATATTTATATCAATGCGTTCAAGTCCGGTAGTCGGCCCCTGAAAATAACCATGATCAAAGGCCAGCATCACGGTTTTACCCGTTTTCGGATTAAATATCCGCGATAAGCGTGACTGCATTCCCCAATCCAGTGCACCGCAACCTTTCAGGATAAAAGGGATATTTTGTTGCGGTTGATCGGTACGAAAATCTTTACCATCTTTAATATCGTCTAAATCTGCCATAACGTACTCCGGTTAAGTAATGCACATCAGAAATCGTATTTGCCGATATTCTCTTTGTTGAATATCACGCGCTCCGGTAACAGTACGATGCCATTACCATCCGCTTCGTAGTCATAGCCCTGAACGCTGTTTGGCGAGACTTCCACCTGACCTACGCCCTGAATATCCAGCTTGTCGCCCGTTTTCATTGATCCTTTTTTCAATAATGCATCCGCGACATAAACTGATATTTTGCCTTGCTGAACCACATCCCACAGGCCAAATTCTTTCACCGTGCCGCGTTCCACATATGGACGCATCACGTTTGGCGTACTGAATCCGACAATCGCAACTTTGTCATTTTTCAGGTTTTCTGCGGCTTGTGCGGCAGCGGGCAGGGCATTGGCATCGGGGGCGATAATAGCGTCGAGATCGCTATACGCTTTTAATATTCCTTCTGCGGTTTGTAATGATTTAGTGGCATCGTTATAGCCAAACTGCGTAGTGACAATTTCCCAGTCTGGATGCTCTTTGGCGATTTTCGCTTTCGCTTCTTTCACCCACTGGTTTTGGTCCGTAACGGTGGGGCTTGAGTAGAAAAACGCGACTTTGGCTTTGTCTTTATTCACCTGACGCGCCGCCATATCCACCAACATACCTCCCAACTGGGCGGGCGTTCCCTGATTAATGTAGTAAGAGCGGCACTCCGGTTTAGTATCAGAGTCCCAGGTCAGCACTCTCACACCACGTTGCATGGCGCGTTTCAGTGCCGGACACAAGCCATCAGGCGAAACCGCAGAAACGATAATGGCGTTATACCCCTGATTGACGAAGTTATTAATCAACTGTACCTGACCAGAAACACTGGGTTCTGTCGGCCCGTCGTAGGTCACATCAACGCCCAGCTCTTTACCCGCTTGTTGTGCGCCGTTGCCACCGCTGGTAAAAAATCCTACGCCAACCAGTTTGGGAATAAATGCAATACGCTCTGCCGCCTGCACATTCATAGAGATTGCGGCAATGCCAAGCGCGCTAAGTAAGGCGATTTTCTTAAAGCGATGAAGTGTCATGAAGATATCCTTTATGGCAATGGGTTATTGGCCCGACGCGCCAGCCACTCTTTAATTTGCTGGCGATGCAGGCTAACGGAACGACCTACGACAACGACGATAAGTAGCGCACCGGAAAGGGCGCTGGACACCTGATTTGGCACTCCTGCCATTTGCAAACCTTGTTGCAAATATCCCACTAATAAAACCGCAATGGCGGTGCCGATAATGGAACCAGAACCACCATAAATATTGGCACCGCCGAGCACTACGGCGGTGATGGCGGGCATCAGAAACGACGCACCGAGATCGGAACGTGCTGAACCAAAATACGATACCAGCAGCACAGCGGCGACCGCAGACGCCAGCCCCGTCATGGCATAGAGCGCACACAAGGTGCGGTTTACCGGAATCGCGCTATAAACCGCCACACGCGGGCTTTGCCCAATTAAAAACACGTTACGTCCGGCATGGGTTTTATGCAGCCAGAGCCAGAAAACGAGGAGACATATCAGGAAGATAATCAGCGGAACGGGGAGTCCCAGCACATCCAGGTTAGCGAAATCTGTAAACGCCATCGGGAATCCACCAATACCTTCGTACCCCGTCGCTCCGGCTATCCCGGAAAGCAGCAGGGCGCTTCCGGCAAACAGATACAGCGTGCCAAGCGTAATCACCAGCGGGTTAACTTTGGTATAGATAATTAATCCGGCGTTGATCAGCCCGCACAATACGCCGAGCAGTAAGGTCAGGAGAATCGCCAGCGGCATCGGCACACCACTTTGAAACAATACGCCCAATGCAATGGCGCAGAGGCCGATGGTCGAACCAAACGAAATATCGATCCCACCACAGACAATCACCATCGTCAGCGGTAGGGCGACAATGCCAATGCAGATAAAGTCACTGGTGCTGAACAGCAACATATTGAGATCTAACATCCGCGGGTTAATTGCACCAAATGCAACAATCTCAATAACGAGCAGTGCGGCAAGAGCCAGTTCCCAACCGTAGCGAATACGCATTACGCGGCCTCCCGTTTTTTACCTGACGAAGCGGGTTTAACGGATGGCGGTGGCATCATAAAGCGGGCATATTTTTGCCGCCGCAGATTACGTTCCAGCGCACAACGCAGGCGTCCATCAAACACCAGCACCGCCAGCAGAACCATGCCCGCGATAAAATCATTCCACCATGCCGGAATGCGCAACAGCACCAGTACACTATCGATCTGCGTCAGGAACCATGCGCCGAGTACCGCACCGATGATCGCGCCGGAACCGCCGAGCAAACTAATGCCGCCCAGCACGCAGGCTGCAATTGCTTTCATCTCCAGCCCGGTACCGGTCTGGTTGGGGATAAAACCAATCTGCGAAGCAAACACAATTCCCGCCAGTGCCGCCATGCAGCCGTTCAACGAAAATGCCACAATGCGAATGGCTTCCGTACGAACGCCCAGTTGACGAGCGCCCTGTAAATTATCGCCCGTGGCATAAAAACTGCGTCCAAACACCGTCTTTGCCAGCAGCCAGGCCATAAATGCCACCAGAATTATCGTCAACCAACCAATCGCGGAAACGCCAAACAGCAGCGGGGCGGAGAGTTGTTTCAGTTCGGCGGGTAATCCCTCAATCCATTTACCGCCAGTCCACAGCAACATGATGCCTCTGTACAAGCCTAACGTGCCAAGGGTGGCGACAATGGCAGGGATCTTTAGCCACGCGACCAGGACACCGTTGAAAAATCCCGCGAGCAAACCAAGCAGTAAAGTCGCGACACAAGCAACAGGTAGTGAATACCCCGCGTTCAGTAACATCCCCAACAGCACCGCGCACATTCCGGTAATCGAACCCACTGAAACATCAATATTGCGCGTAAGCATTACCAGCGTCGCGCCCATTGCCAGCAGGATCAGGATTTGCGCGCTGCTATAAACCATGGTCAGCGTTTGCACACTTAAATACTGGCGGTCGAGAAAACCGGGTAATACAAACAGCAGCACCACCGCCAGCAGTGCCGTGATTTCACGGTTGTTCTGAATAAATTTCAGCATGACGCCTCCTGACGCTGACTATCGCCGAAGGCAACGCGCATAATGGTCTCGACATTAATATCGCGCCCGGTCAGTGCAGAGTGGGCAATTTCGCCCTGATGCATCACATACACGCGATCTGCCATCAGTTCGATCTCTTCGAGATCAGAGGAGATAAGCAGCACAGCCACATTCTGTGCGGCGATGCTGCGCAACAGTTGGTAGATATCATTACGCGCCGAGACATCCACGCCGCGCGTCGGCTCATCGACAATCAATACTTGCGGCGAGGCTTCCAGGCATTTGGCAATCAGGATTTTTTGCTGGTTGCCACCGGATAATGTCCGTGCAGCTTGTTCCGGTTGGTTAAATTTAATATTCAGCGCCCGACGATATCGTTCCAGGGTGGCATTATCTTTCGCAGTTTTCGCCCAGAATCCACGAAGGTTATGAGTAAGGGCGCAGACGTTCCACGCCAGTGAAGCATCGAGATTAAGTCCGGATGACTGGCGATCTTCCGGCAGATAAACCAGACCGCGCAGTAAACGTTCTCCGGTGGATAATCTATTGATCTCTTTACCATTCAGCATAATGCGTCCGCCACGCAAAGTACGCAGACCATAGAGCGTCTCGGCCAGTTCTGTGCGTCCGGCTCCCACCAGCCCAGCCAGGCCCAGAATTTCTCCGGCATTGAGCGTCAGGCTGACATTCCTGAAACCTTCGCCGGTCAGATTTTCCAGTGTCAGCACCGGCGTTCCGGCGGCATGTTGTGGGCGGTTGCCAGGTAATTCCAGCCATAATTTTTGGCTGGCAGAGAGCGATTTTTCCCGTAGCGCTGGCGTAATGGCCTGAATAATGTCGTCGGTAGACAGTTCGCTGGTTTTGCCGCTTAAGGCGATGGTTCCGTCGCGCATCACGCTAATTCGGTCGGCAATCTGGCGAATTTCCGGCAGCTTATGCGAGATAAAAACAATACCCACGCCAGTAGCAAGCAACTCCCGCAAGCGAATAAACAAACGTTCGGTTTCGGCGGGAGTAAGCGAGGCGGTAGGTTCATCGAGGATCAGAATTCGCGAATCGCGCATCAGCCCGCGGAGGATTTCCACCATTTGGCGATCGGCGACATCCAGCGATCCTGCCAGACTATGCAGATCAAACTGGCAGCCCAGCGCCGCCAGCAAGTTATTCATTTTCTGTATGGAGAGTTGTTTTTTTGCCAGACCAAACAGGATGTTTTCTTTTATCGACAGGCTTGGAAAAAGCAGCGGTTCCTGGGGAACGAGATAAATGCCCAACTGATGAGCATGAACTGGCGTTAATCTGGTGTAATTATTGCCCCCAATCTCCAGCGTACCGCTATCAGCAGGGGTAATACCGGCAATAATCTTCATTAACGTCGATTTACCGGCACCATTGCCGCCGAGCAGGGCGTGGACCTCCCCCTGATGCAACGTAAAATCGATGCCTTTCAGGACATTAACCCCTGAATACTGTTTATAAACCGAGCGGGCGCAAAGTAGCGGTAACGCGCGGGTATCACTCGTTTGCATATTTCCCCCGTTCAGTTTTGCAGGTGAGTTTTGAACAAATGTATTTCTGCTTTTAATTTGTTCATAACCTTAGGTGGACATTGCACATATTTCCGACGAATAGATCACAATTTATGCTATTTTGATTTTCACGGTTGCGTTTGTTCATGCTCGTAGAGTCAAACTGTGGTTGCCATCACAGATATAAATGCGCAAGAACTGAACAATTGCATTAAAGATTTAAGTATGTTCAAAGTGAAGAATGAATTATGACAATCAACGATTCGGTAATTTCAGAACAGGGAATGTGTGAAGAAGAACAGGTCGCGCGGATTGCGTGGTTTTACTACCATGACGGGCTGACCCAGAGTGAGATCAGCGATCGTCTCGGCCTGACCCGTTTGAAAGTGTCGCGATTACTGGAGAAAGGGCATCAATCCGGCATTATTCGCGTACAGATTAATTCTCGCTTTGAAGGCTGTCTGGAATATGAAACACAATTACGTCGTCAGTTTTCGCTGCAACATGTCCGGGTGATCCCAGGGCTTGCGGATGCTGATGTCGGCGGGCGACTAGGGATAGGCGCGGCGCATATGTTGATGAGTTTACTTCAACCACAACAGATGCTGGCGATTGGTTTTGGCGAGGCAACCATGAATACGCTGCAACGCTTAAGTGGTTTTATTTCGTCACAGCAAATTCGCCTGGTCACGCTCTCCGGTGGAGTCGGTTCTTATATGACGGGTATCGGGCAGCTTAACGCGGCGTGCAGTGTGAATATTATTCCGGCTCCGTTGCGGGCATCCTCCGCTGACATTGCCCGTACGTTAAAAAATGAAAATTGCGTCAAAGATGTTCTGCTAGCCGCGCAAGCAGCGGATGTGGCGATTGTCGGCATTGGGGCTGTGAGTCAACAAGACGACGCAACAATCATTCGCTCCGGCTATATCAGCCAGGGCGAACAGTTAATGATTGGTCGAAAAGGGGCGGTTGGCGACATTTTAGGCTACTTTTTTGATGCAAAAGGTGACGTTGTCACGGATATTAAAATACATAACGAACTGATTGGCTTACCTTTAAGCGCGCTGAAGACCATACCCGTCCGGGTTGGCGTGGCAGGGGGAGAAAATAAAGCCGAAGCAATTGCCGCTGCAATGAAAGGCGGTTATATCAACGCACTGGTTACCGATCAGGATACAGCAGCGGCGATTTTACGTAGTTAAATTTGCATGACCTTATTACCGGGAATGATGGAGAACGTATAGAGGAACAGACAGAACGCATAAGCCGAGGATAATCTAATGGCTCGACTCTTTACCCCTTCAGAATCAAAGTATTACCTGATGGCGCTGGATGCAGGTACCGGAAGTATTCGGGCTGTGATATTCGACCTGGAAGGCAATCAAATAGCCGTGGGACAGGCGGAGTGGCGGCACCTGGCAGTACCGGACGTTCCTGGTTCTATGGAATTTGATCTCAACAAAAACTGGCAACTGGCGTGTGAGTGTATGCGCCAGGCGCTGCACAACGCCGGCATAGCCCCGGAGTATATCGCTGCCGTTTCGGCATGTTCGATGCGTGAAGGCATTGTTTTATATAACAATGATGGAACACCGATCTGGGCCTGCGCCAATGTGGATGCCAGAGCGGCGCGCGAAGTTAGCGAACTTAAAGAACTGCACAACAATACCTTTGAAAACAAAGTTTATCGAGCGACCGGGCAAACGCTGGCTTTAAGCGCCATCCCCAGATTACTTTGGCTGGCGCACCATCGTTCAGATATCTACCGACAGGCGTCGACCATCACCATGATCAGCGACTGGCTGGCCTATATGCTCAGCGGCGAACTGGCGGTGGATCCCTCTAACGCTGGCACCACGGGACTTCTTGATCTAACCACCCGTGACTGGAAACCTGCATTGCTGGATATGGCCGGACTGCGGGCCGATATTCTTTCTCCTGTCAAAGAAACCGGCACATTGCTGGGCGTGGTAAGTTCACACGCGGCGGAACTCTGCGGTCTGAAGGCGGGCACTCCGGTGGTCGTTGGAGGAGGTGACGTGCAGCTTGGTTGCCTGGGGTTAGGCGTTGTACGTCCGGCACAAACCGCGGTTCTTGGCGGCACATTCTGGCAGCAAGTTGTAAACTTAGCCGCGCCGGTGACCGATCCAGAAATGAACGTGCGCGTTAATCCCCATGTTATTCCTGGCATGGTACAAGCTGAATCTATAAGCTTTTTTACCGGACTCACCATGCGCTGGTTCCGCGATGCTTTCTGTGCCGAAGAAAAACTGATTGCCGAACGTTTAGGCATCGACACCTATACGCTGCTTGAAGAGATGGCAAGTCGTGTGCCGCCTGGGTCGTGGGGCGTAATGCCGATATTCTCCGACAGAATGCGCTTTAAAACCTGGTATCACGCTGCGCCTTCCTTTATTAACTTGTCCATTGACCCGGATAAATGTAACAAAGCGACATTGTTCCGTGCGCTGGAAGAAAATGCGGCGATTGTATCAGCGTGTAACTTGCAGCAAATTGCTGATTTTTCGAATATTCATCCCACCTCTCTGGTCTTTGCAGGCGGAGGTTCAAAAGGGAAATTATGGAGTCAAATTCTCGCTGATGTCTCGGGATTACCCGTCAATATTCCGGTGGTCAAAGAAGCCACTGCATTAGGATGTGCCATTGCAGCTGGCGTCGGTGCCGGAATTTTTTCATCAATGGCAGAAACCGGAGAACGCCTGGTTCGCTGGGAACGGACGCACACACCAGACCCAGAAAAGCATGAACTTTATCAGGATTCACGCGATAAGTGGCAGGCAGTTTATCAGGATCAGCTGGGGCTGGTTGATCATGGACTGACGACGTCGTTATGGAAAGCGCCTGGGTTATAGTTTCATTGACAGCCACATCATGATGACCGTGGCTGTTAGTTTTTGAGTATTCTTATTTCCCTTCTTTTAGAGCTGGCTTGTTAAATGCCAGCTTGCAGATTCATCGTTCCATCGCCAGTACTATATTCAAGGGGAAATTGCTATTTTTCTTAAAACATTAAGCATAACCCTTATTTTATAGCGAATATTCCTAAAGGCATAAATGAATGAAAAAGAGTTTTAATAGAGTTCTTTTTTAGCAATTAGTGCTATTCTTTGTTAAATATGATGATGGTAATTTTCTTATTGAAAGAAATATTTTTCTTATTAAGCAACAATAACTCATGGTTCATTTTTAAATAAAATAAGAACTATGCAATTTTTAATCTATCAATTCAAAAGTATTAGCAAATTAGCCAAATTGACACCTTCCCACCTCCAACCAACACTCAATACAGACCTCTGACAATTTAATAAGTTTCATTTTTAATGTCTGACGACTCATCTCTTTCGTGGCTGTATTGTTTGTATATGGAGCGTTTATATGAATAGAATCTATCGCGTGATATGGAATTGCACCCTACAGGCATTTCAGGTCTGCTCGGAATTAACTCGCAGGGTAGGTAAAACATCGACGGTTAATTTGCGTAAATCCTCTGGACTGACAACGAAACTCAGTAGATTGACGCTGGGTGTTTTGCTGGCTCTAAGCGGTTCAGCGTCTGGTGCGAGTCTGGAAGTTGATAATGGTCAGATTACCAATATTGATACTGATGTTGCTTATGATGCCTACCTGGTTGGCTGGTATGGCACTGGAGTGCTTAATATTTTGGCTGGCGGTAATGCTTCCTTAACCACTATTACTACCAGCGTCATTGGCGCTAATGAGGACTCGGAGGGCACCGTTAATGTTTTGGGTGGCACCTGGCGATTGTATGATAGCGGAAATAATGCAAGGCCTTTAAATGTGGGTCAATCCGGAACGGGGACGCTGAATATTAAACAGAAGGGTCACGTTGACGGAGGATATTTAAGGATAGGTTCTTCGACAGGAGGCGTCGGGACGGTTAATGTTGAGGGAGAGGACTCGGTTCTGACGACCGAATTATTCGAAATAGGGAGTTACGGTACGGGCTCATTAAATATTACGGATAAGGGTTATGTCACGAGTTCAATCGTCGCCATTTTAGGCTATCAGGCGGGCAGTAATGGCCAGGTTGTCGTTGAAAAGGGCAGTGAGTGGCTAATAAAAAATAACGATTCCTCAATTGAATTTCAAATTGGTAATCAAGGAACTGGGGAAGCGACTATTCGCGAGGGTGGGCTAATTACGGCTGAAAATACGATTATCGGTGGCAATGCCACCGGTATCGGAACCCTGAATGTGCAGGATCAAGACTCTGTCATCACGGTACGCAGACTCTATAATGGATATTTCGGTAATGGCAAAGTCAATATTTCCAATAATGGACTGATTAATAACAAAGAATATTCATTGGTGGGCGTTCAGGACGGTTCCCACGGTGTCGTCAACGTGACCGATAAAGGGCATTGGAATTTCCTCGGAACGGGCGAAGCTTTCCGCTATATCTATATCGGTGATGCTGGCGACGGTGAACTTAATGTCTCGAGTGAAGGCAAAGTAGATTCGGGAATTATCACTGCGGGGATGAAAGAAACAGGCACAGGCAACATTACTGTTAAGGATAAGAACTCCGTTATCACTAATCTCGGAACTAATCTTGGTTATGACGGCCACGGCGAAATGAATATCAGTAATGAGGGGCTTGTTGTCAGCAACGGAGGAAGTTCACTCGGTTATGGAGAAACCGGCGTCGGGAAGGTTAGCATCACCACGGGGGGGATATGGGAGGTCAATAAGAATGTCTATACCACTATTGGTGTTGCGGGCGTCGGAAACCTCAATATCAGCGATGGCGGTAAGTTCGTATCGCAAAATATTACTTTTTTGGGCGATAAAGCAAGCGGTATCGGCACACTGAACCTGATGGATGCGACATCATCGTTCGATACTGTAGGTATCAATGTCGGTAATTTTGGTAGCGGCATCGTAAATGTCAGTAATGGTGCCACCCTTAATTCAACGGGCTATGGATTTATCGGAGGAAATGCCTCCGGTAAGGGGATAGTTAATATTTCAACGGATAGTCTCTGGAATTTAAAAACGTCATCTACTAACGCCCAATTGCTACAGGTCGGTGTATTAGGTACGGGTGAACTGAATATTACCACCGGAGGTATAGTTAAAGCGCGTGATACACAGATAGCTCTGAATGACAAAAGTAAGGGCGACGTGCGGGTGGATGGGCAGAACTCTCTTCTTGAAACATTCAATATGAACGTAGGGACGACTGGCACAGGTACGTTAACCCTGACGAATAACGGCACGCTGAATGTCGAAGGTGGAGAAGTTTACTTAGGTGTTTTTGAGCCTGCTGTAGGAACGCTAAACATTGGTGCTGCTCACGGTGAGGTGGCGGCAGATGCCGGGTTTATTACCAATGCGACGAAAGTGGAGTTTGGTCTTGGCGAAGGCGTTTTTGTCTTTAATCATACTAATAACAGTGATGCCGGCTACCAGGTCGATATGCTGATTACAGGTGACGATAAAGACGGAAAAGTGATCCATGATGCAGGCCATACGGTGTTCAATGCAGGGAATACTTATAGCGGTAAAACGCTGGTCAATGACGGCCTCCTGACCATTGCGTCTCATACGGCAGATGGGGTAACGGGCATGGGTTCGAGTGAAGTCACCATTGCAAGCCCCGGTACGCTCGACATTCTCGCATCAACGAACAGTGCAGGAGATTACACGCTGACCAATGCGCTCAAAGGCGATGGTTTGATGCGAGTGCAGCTGTCATCCTCCGACAAGATGTTTGGCTTTACCCATGCAACAGGGACTGAATTCGCCGGTGTTGCCCAACTGAAAGACAGTACCTTCACTCTGGAACGCGACAACACCGCTGCGCTTACTCACGCGATGTTGCAGTCTGACAGTGAAAATACCACATCGGTAAACGTGGGAGAGCAATCCATTGGTGGACTGGCCATGAATGGCGGTACGCTCATTTTCGATACGGATATTCCTGCTGCGACGCTTGCAGAGGGATATATCAGCGTCGATACGCTGGTTGTCGGCGCGGGTGACTACACCTGGAAAGGCCGTAACTATCAGGTAAACGGGACGGGCGACGTGCTTATCGACGTGCCTAAACCGTGGAATGATCCCATGGCGAATAACCCTCTGACGACGCTCAATTTGCTGGAACACGATGATAGCCATGTCGGCGTTCAACTGGTGAAGGCGCAAACGGTTATTGGGTCGGGTGGCTCATTAACGTTACGTGATTTACAGGGCGACGAGGTGGAAGCGGACAAAACGTTACACATTGCGCAAAACGGAACGGTGGTCGCCGAGGGTGATTATGGATTCCGCCTCACGACCGCACCAGGTGATGGTTTGTACGTTAACTATGGGCTGAAAGCGCTGAACATCCATGGAGGGCAAAAGCTGACGTTAGCCGAACATGGCGGAGCCTATGGCGCAACGGCCGATATGTCGGCAAAAATCGGTGGTGAAGGGGATCTGGCAATCAATACGGTGCGACAGGTTTCGCTTTCCAACGGTCAGAACGACTATCAGGGGGCAACCTACGTTCAGATGGGGACATTACGTACCGATGCGGATGGTGCACTTGGCAACACCCGGGAACTGAACATCAGCAACGCGGCCATCGTCGATCTTAATGGATCGACGCAGACGGTAGAGACATTCACCGGGCAGATGGGTTCGACTGTTTTGTTCAAAGAGGGGGCGCTGACGGTAAATAAAGGTGGGATCAGTCAGGGTGAACTGACAGGTGGCGGAAACCTGAATGTTACAGGGGGAACGCTGGCTATCGAGGGGCTTAATGCACGCTACAATGCGTTAACCAGCGTTAGCCCAAATGCGGAAGTCAGCCTCGATAATACGCAGGGGTTAGGCAGAGGAAATATTGCCAATGACGGTCTGTTAACGCTAAAAAACGTGACCGGCGAACTGCGTAATAGCATAAGCGGGAAGGGTATCGTGAGCGCAACCGCCAGGACAGACGTAGAGCTGGATGGCGATAATAGCCGCTTTGTGGGGCAATTCAACATTGATACAGGCAGCGCGCTCAGCGTCAACGAGCAGAAAAACCTGGGTGATGCTTCCGTTATCAATAATGGCCTGCTCACCATCTCCACTGAGCGTAGCTGGGCGATGACGCACAGTATCACCGGTAGCGGCGGTGTGACAAAACTGGGGTCCGGGATCCTGACTCTTAACAACGATTCCGCGGCGTACCAGGGTACGACGGATATCGTGGGTGGTGAAATTGCTTTCGGTTCCGACTCTGCCATTAATATGGCAAGTCAGCACATTAATATCCATAACAGCGGTGTGATGTCGGGAAATGTCACCACTGCAGGTGATGTGAACGTTATGCCTGGAGGGACACTGCGTGTCGCTAAAACCACTGTCGGCGGTAACCTGGAGAATGGTGGCACGGTTCAAATGAACAGCGAAGAGGGGAAACCGGGGAATGTACTGACCGTTAACGGTAACTATACTGGAAACAATGGCCTGATGACGTTCAACGCGACGCTGGGCGGCGATAATTCACCCACGGATAAAATGAACGTGAAAGGCGATACCCAAGGGAACACTCGCGTTCGGGTTGATAACATTGGCGGCGTCGGTGCACAAACGGTCAACGGTATTGAACTCATTGAGGTTGGCGGTAATTCTGCAGGTAACTTCGCGCTGACCACCGGAACTGTCGAAGCTGGGGCTTACGTCTACACGCTGGCTAAAGGGAAGGGGAATGACGAGAAAAACTGGTATCTGACCAGTAAATGGGATGGCGTAACGCCAGCGGATACACCCGATCCCATCAATAATCCCCCTGTTGTGGATCCGGAAGGCCCATCAGTTTATCGCCCGGAGGCCGGAAGCTATATCAGCAACATTGCCGCAGCCAACTCGCTGTTTAGCCATCGCTTACACGACCGTCTGGGTGAGCCGCAGTATACAGATTCACTGCATTCTCAGGGTTCGGCAAGCAGTATGTGGATGCGTCATGTCGGGGGGCACGAACGTTTCAGGACCGGTGACGGCCAGCTAAATACTCAGGCTAACCGCTATGTATTGCAGCTAGGAGGCGATTTGGCGCAGTGGAGTAGCAACGCGCAGGATCGCTGGCATCTCGGCGCCATGGCAGGCTATGCCAATCAGCACAGTAATACTCAGAGTAATCGTGTGGGTTATAAATCGGATGGGCGCATCAGCGGGTACAGCGCTGGGATTTACGCGACCTGGTATCAGAACGATGCGAATAAGACCGGCGCTTATGTTGACAGCTGGGCGCTGTATAACTGGTTTGATAACAGCGTCAGTTCCGATAACCGTTCTGCTGACGACTATGATTCTCGCGGTGTGACGGCCTCTGTTGAGGGTGGGTATACCTTTGAAGCGGGAACATTTAGCGGCAGCGAAGGGACGCTGAATACCTGGTACGTCCAGCCACAGGTACAAATCACCTGGATGGGTGTGAAAGATTCTGACCATACCCGGAAAGACGGAACACGCATTGAAACGAAAGGCGACGGAAACGTGCAAACGCGACTTGGGGTGAAAACCTACCTGAACAGCCATCACCAGCGTGACAATGGTAAACAGCGTGAGTTCCAGCCTTACATTGAAGCGAACTGGATCAACAATAGCAAAGTCTACGCTGTGAAGATGAATGGTCAAACCGTTAGCCGTGATGGTGCGCGTAATCTCGGTGAAGTACGTACCGGGGTTGAGGCGAAAGTAAATAACAACCTTAGCCTGTGGGGGAATGTCGGTGTGCAACTAGGTGATAAAGGCTATAGCGATACTCAGGGCATGCTGGGTGTGAAATATAGCTGGTAAACCGTATAAGCCGCATGTCGAAGATGCATGCGGCTTAATATTGCCGACTTCAAACGACTTTTAAATCCTCCTTTTTATCCGCGATCGCGGATATTGCAGCGTTTATCCCGTAGAGCGGATAAGATGTGAATCGCCATCAAAAAGAATAGTTAAACATCCCCTTTATACTTCAGCACATCAATTAACAGAGAAAATGCCGAACCCGCATGGCGGCGGTGTGGATAGTACAGATAGCAGCAGCTTGAACGCGCTGGAAGTAGTCGATAGTACCGCGTGGGAAAATTAGCTGATCATCCCAGCCGTGCCACATCATCAACTTCCCCCCTTCTTCAGCAAATTGGCTAAGGTTAGGGTTGTCGGTGGCGAGTCGGGCATGGAACTGCTGGCGTGACTGTTCGAAGAAGCGTTCAAAAGCGGCATAATCCATACTCTTCCAATCCCATTGAGGATTTTGCTGTAACCAGATGCCGATGTAGTCAACAACTATAGGGAAAGGTTGAGCGCCGCCCAGGCCTATAAGCGGCGCCGTTGGTTCCAGTCCATACCACATGAAGCTACCATTGGCGGTGCGCGGTCCGGTCCAGATTTTTCGCATTGCCGCAATTTCGGCCGTATTAAGACCAGCTGATGCCATCAGTTTGTCACTAGGGTGAACAATACGCGGATCATCAATCACTTCATCGACTACACCATCTGCCTTATCGTACTCAGCAATTATTGCTTGTTGTAGGGTGTGTAATTTGGCTGCTGGAATTGGTGCGCCTAAGTCTTGTTGCATCACCAGTTGCGACCAAATTTCAGCCGGAATAAAGCGATCCCAGTTGATTGCCGGAGCCATGCTGAGAATACCGTCGAAATCCTTCGGATAGCGCTGCGCTTCCATTAAACCCTGTCGACCGCCAGTAGAGCAGCCATTCCAGTACGAATAACGAGGTGGACTTTGATAGTAGGCAGCGATTACGGTTTTGGCTTTGACAGTCATTTCATGCACGGCACGGTGAGCAAAGTCGTCAATCTGCTGCTGGTTCAGAGTATGATCCGCATTCAGGACGAATTTTCCATTGGCGATCGACGCTGAGTGACCAGTATCTGTTGAACTTCCGGCATAACCATTACGGATGGCTTCGCCCAGCGAGTCATATGCTATGAATCCAGCATAGCCGCCGCCACCGACAGCCTGGAAGCGTTGATTCCAGTTCTGGCCTGGCAACCATACTTCGACACGGATTTGTGGCTTGATGGTCAACGAGACACGACAGAAAGGTGGTAAGTTTTTTAGCTCTGCAGTGCTGGCTGCACGCAAGGAGTCTCCCTCACCAGGTGGCTGGAAGTGCCCGTTGGTAATGAATTCGGTACTGGTTACAGTAGCATCCGGCAACTGAATTTGCCTCAGAGCGGCGCAGGCCTCGGGACCGGTAGCCGCTCTGACGCTTATTGATGCTGAAAGCGCAATCGAAGCCAGTAGTAAAGGCTGGATCAGCTGTTTAGTATATCTTGGCATAAATTAATCCTTTAAGAGCCGATAGACTCAACACTACCGGCATGTTGTTTTTATGACTGCGATTGACTGGATGTCGCCGCCAGAATTGCCCCAAGCAGCGCACAGATAGCGCCGAGCATATAAACGGAAGGGTAACCATAGTGACTGGCGACGACACCTGCCACAGGCCCTGCAATACCATAGGCGATGTCGAGGAATGCCACGAAAGCTCCCATCGCGCTGCCACGGTTTGCCGGCGGCACACGTTTCAGGACTTCGACTCCCAAGGCAGGGTAAATCAATGCACATCCTAAACCAGTGATCAAAGCACCTGCCTGGGCCATCCACTCATTCGATGCGCCCCACAGCATCACCATACCCACGGCCTCAACCACAAGTGACCATAGTGCCACTCGATAGCCTCCCATACGGTCTGGCAAATGCCCCAGAGCCAGGCGCACGAAGATGAAGCCAATGCCGAACGACGTCATTACCAGGCCAGCGTTGTCCCAATGGCGCGCCGCAAAGTAGAGCGATGCGAAAGTGGCCAACCCGGACATACCTGCGCCAGAAAGCATTAACCCGAGGCCTTCTCGCCAGATACGGCTGATGACTTTATGGAATGGCAGACCAGGGCCACCTGGCGACAGGTAGGCAGTCGCGTTCATGGCGATTATTGCTGCAATGACTGGAGTAACCACGCAAGCCATCATTGCAGCAGACAAGCCATACGCTTGATACAACCACATACCGACAGGTGCGCCAACGGTCAGTGCACCAAACATCGCTATACCAGTCCATGACATTGAGATGCCAGCGCGTTGAGGTCCGACAGAGGCGATAGACCACGACACACAACCGGTAACGAACTGACTCTCACCAAGACCGGCAGCAACCCGGCCGATAATGATGAGACCCAGGCTTGTCGTCGGAGTTAAACTCGGGATCGCTGCTACCAGGTAAAGCAGACCTGCAATGGTACTGACAACCGCACCCTGAACGGCTGAACGCTTACCACCCTGCTGATCCGCAACACGGCCAGCATAGCCACGGGTAAGTACTGTCGCTAGGAATTGGATTCCGATGACCAGACCAACAATGAAATTGCTAAATCCAAGATGTTCGTGAACGAACAGTGGAATAACTGGAAGTGGAAGGCCTACGGCCAGGTAACCACAGAACAGCGCAGTGATAACACCCAGCGCCGGGCGCGATAAATGCACCTCCACGGATTCAGCCTGAGCAACCGGCTTCGTGGGAGTTACTTGCATAACAGCCTCCAAAAAAATAATAAAATCGTGGGTTGTATTACAGGGGCGTTAATAAGAGTTACACCGTCTTTTACGGTAGAAAACACCGAAGCGCCCAGCAAAGAGTGTGCACAGTATGCGCGTTTGCAAAATTGGTAACAATGCGATAAAAAGCAAGCTATGTTTGCAATAATTGCAAATAACCTGCTATTGGAGAGTGGATGATTGACTCGTTGAGATGCTTCGTCGCTGCAGTAGATTTCGGTAGCCTGTCTAAAGCCGCTGTGCAGTTGGATATGACAGTTTCATCTGTATCTCGCAAAATTAATGCGCTAGAAAATGACCTGAAGGCGCGGCTGTTACTACGCAGCTCGCGTCAGCTTGTATTGACCGATGCTGGGGAGCGATTTCTTCCGCGAGCCAGAAATATACTGGCGGAGTTGGATGACGGCAGAAATGCAGTCCAGGAACTCGAAAGTGAACCTCATGGACTGCTGACAGTAACTGCACCTTCTGCCTTTTCGCGTATGCATGTTACACCTGCAATTGCCGCCTTTCTCCGGCGATATCCTTTGATGGAAATAGATCTCCATGCTAGTGATGATGTCGTGGACCTCACTGTGCATCGTGTCGACGTTGCTTTGCGAATGGGAGCATTGCCGGACAGTGACCTGGTAGCAACACGGCTTGTAGGAATGAATCGCATTGTTTGCGCAAGCCCGTGTTATTTAGATCAACATGGGTATCCAAAGGCATATGAGGATCTCTTAAGCCATAGATGCTTGACTGTCACTGGTCGCACAGCTCCGCAAGGGTGGTGGCGTTTCGAAGGTGTAAACAACAACCATCCACTTGCCGTTAAAGGGAATTTTCGATGTGACAACAGCGATTCGCTATTGCATGCAGCCATAGATGGAGTCGGAGTAGCACACCTGGCCAACTGGCTTGTAAGCGACGCAGTAGTCTCTGGTCAGTTAGTTCCATTATTTCCTATGGATCCGATAGAGCGCAGTGAAGCGCCGACACTTCGCCCCCTCGGTGAACCTGCTATTCATGCGGTTCATATGCCAGGCCGATCAAATCAGGTTAAGGCCAAGATTTTCATACAGCATTTGAAGGATTACATTGGATGCCCCCCGTATTGGGACCTGGCATTAGAAAAAGCTGGAGCTGGCACACTCAGGCCGACTGTCTGATACTTGACGCATCGCCACAAACTCCTGTTCTGAGAAAACAAACGGTAGAGCACCCATTCGGGACAATTAAAATGTGGATGGGGGCGACTCACTTCCTGATGCGACGATTTAAGAATGTCAGCACAGAAATTAGTCTACATGTGCTTGCCTATAACCTGAAAAGAATGATGAGCATCTGGGGCACTGAAGGGCTGATCGTTAAGTAGCGGGAGAAATTCAATTAACGACGGTAGTCGCTTTAGCTGTATTGGCGTAGTGCCTAATAACAATCCAATAGTATTCAGTATAACGCTTTAAAAACCCTGAACTGATTCTGAAAAGAACTCACATCTTATACGGTAAATATCAGGAGAATTATTATATCTCTGGCCGTAGATAGTGCTCAGATACTACAAAAAACGAGTTTTCACACAACCTGCGCTCATGGCGGCCCTTGAGAGCCATCACGCCATGCCTAGGGTTCATCTTTTACCAAAAATAGCCTCAGAGCTCCCCTGAAGCTTTATCATTGCTTCAAGCAGGTCCTCCTCATTCAGAGAACGCTGCGATTTGTTGATACTGGGCGCGTGCCGTCTGCGGGAAGGCTCATCACCAGAAGAAGGTAACGATTGTGAGCTATTATTGTCTCGTTTTCTCTGGACCTGACGGGCAACATCCAGCACATGGCCAAGTCGCTTGTTATCCACAATTGCGACGGGATCAACTTCAGAAAGACGGTCATAGGTGGAGTAGGGCAGTAGCACACCATGTAGTCGCAGTTCCTTATGCCCGTCAGGATAATGCCAGACATCAATATACTTGCCGATGGCTCTTCGACTATATTCTGTGTCCTCAATCAAGACAAGCAGGCAGCATTTTGGTGCGCGTCCTTCAAACCAGTCATGCGGGGAACCATCGATCTTTTCTGCGGCAAGCGTTGGTCCAAAGTCGCTGTAGTGATCGTGAAGTAAAGAAAGTACACGCAGCTTCAGTGACTCTGGGAGTCTGTGATTACCAGGGCTCCCACGGCGAAGGTTTGCTAGGCCAGCGGCACCTGATTCACTAAAGCGGTTCATCAGACGCTGCGTCTGACGTTCGGTCAGAGCAAGTTGGTGCGCAGCATCACGACGGCGCATACGCTTTTCGACAACTGACTGAATGACGTTGATCCGGCTGAGTTCTTTATCTGACATGGTCACAAGCATCCTGATGTCTCCATAGCCTGAGGATTGGATCCTTTATGCCAGAAAAAGTGACATCACTAAATGGGTTAAAAGTGACATTAGAATATGGGAGCCACAATATTGGTGCGCATAATGTATATTATGTTAAATGGGATTTGAGTGATGCGAAGCGATTTTCCGGTCGTCGTTATTACTTCAGGGTTCCAGAACATAAAGCCTCTCCTCTTTCATGATTGGCCTGTGCATACCGGATATAGGCTGGCTGGTATGCAGGTTTGCCGTTTGCCGCATCTTCCCTGCGTTGAAGAGTCAGGCTGGCAAACCGCGTGCAAATGAACACCCCCTCTTTCCATCAACACTTCAGACAGCTTGCGGGAATGAGTCCACTCCGGTATCAGAAATGGCTACGCCTCAATGAAGCCAGGCGACTGATGCTGAATGAACATTACGATGTCACCACTGCAGCCTATGCTGTCGGTTACGAAAGCTTATCCCATTTCTGTCGGGAATATTCGCGGATGTTTGGAGAGTCACCTAAGAGAGATATTACCAGGTTAAGAAAGTCTGTCGGTCAGCTTTAATAAACCCTGCACTTATCTGTTTAGAGCAATTCCGTGTTAGTTACACCAGGCAAACATTAACTATAGCTAATGATTTATAGCCATATAAGCCATTGGTCGCTCTTGACCTTTCCTGACACTTCCCTTGTTCGCAATAATATTCTGTTTAGTCACGGTTTATAAATAACATGCATAATGAAATTGTCATGTTATTTAGCGACATAAAATGTCTTTGCAAATACTCTCTACAACAAGTGCTGCAATAAACTTGTTGTGATTAGGTGTCCTTGTAATTTAAAGATATTATCGTTCTTCGTGAAATGTAATAACCCCGGAAACTATATTCTCAGGGCAATATCCCATCAAGAATGATTCTTGTTTTATAAGCAATAACAGAATGACTTGATTGTTAACTTTCTTTATTCAGCTACTTAAATATAAATTTTGGAGAATTATGAAACTCAAACATGTCGGTATGATTGTCGTTTCTGTGTTGGCGATGTCGTCTGCTGCGGTAAGCGCAGCCGAGGGTGATGAATCAGTAACGACCACTGTTAATGGCGGTGTTATTCATTTTAAAGGTGAAGTGGTAAATGCCGCTTGTGCGATTGATTCAGAATCAATGAACCAAACGGTTGAGCTGGGTCAGGTCCGTTCTTCTCGCCTGGCTAAAGCGGGTGACCTCAGCTCTGCCGTTGGCTTCAATATCAAGTTGAATGATTGTGATACCAATGTTTCCAGTAATGCAGCTGTTGCATTCCTGGGTACTACTGTCACCAGTAATGACGATACGTTAGCGCTGCAGAGTTCAGCGGCAGGCTCTGCCCAAAATGTTGGTATTCAAATTTTGGACCGTACGGGGGAGGTATTAATACTTGATGGTGCCACTTTTAGCGCTAAAACTGACTTGATTGATGGCACGAATATATTGCCGTTCCAGGCTCGATATATTGCTCTCGGGCAGTCAGTAGCTGGTACTGCAAACGCAGATGCGACCTTCAAAGTTCAATATCTATAATTCAATCTTAAGGTGGCTATACGTCATCTGAAATTGAAACAGGGTGTGTGTGGCATGGCTACGCACACCCGAGCAATTCACCAATGTTCATCTCATTATTAATGAGGAATAGTTTGTGTTTTGGAGCGGTATGAAAAAATCACATAATATCTAAACGATCAATAAACAACAGTAGTTAAACTTACTGTTATTTAAAATATTTACTTTGTAGCAAGGTTTTCCTATTAAAAGAGAACCAACATTTATTACAAACGCATTAAGTCTGGAAACCCGGCGAGTCGCCAATGTATTAGCAACATTTACTGATTGTCTGATGTAACGGTTTTCCCGCTTATCCTCTTAACACATGGAGAATGCATCAGATGCAAACTACGCGTACCCCCTACTCTGTTTCCTTTATGGCGACAGTGTTACTTTTATTGCTCTTTGCTTGCCATAGCACCATTGCCAACGCAGCTGTCGCACTTGGTGCGACGCGGGTAATTTATCCGGCAAACCAGAAACAGGTTTTATTGCCTGTCACGAATAATGATCCTGCCAGTGTCTATCTCATTCAGTCATGGATAGAAAATGCAGGTGACCAAAAAGACACCCAGTTTGTCATTACCCCACCGCTTTTTTCCATGCAAGGTAAAAAAGAGAATACGCTTCGGATAATCAACGCCACTAATCATCAGTTACCAGGCGACCGTGAAAGCCTGTTTTGGGTTAATGTTAAAGCTATTCCTGCTATGGAAAAAGACCAGAAGAATGAGAATACATTACAGCTGGCAATTATTAGCCGCATAAAAATGTTTTATCGCCCGACGAACCTGGCAATGGCACCTGAAGAAGCGCCTGCAATGCTTCGGTTTCGTCGCAGCGGTAGCAAACTCACTCTTATTAATCCAACGCCCTACTTCATTACCGTAACAAATATGAAAGCAGGAAATAGCAATCTCCCAAACACCATGGTGCCGCCAAAAGGCGAAGTATCGGTGGATATCCCGCATGCTGCAACCGGGGATATCAGTTTTCAGACGATCAATGATTACGGTGCATTAACTCCGCGTATTAAGGCAACCATGCAGTAAGCCAGTGACCTAATTAATAATAAACTCAATCGGAATTAATAATGACAGCCTTTCGTGCCGCATTTAAGGCATATCGTATGCATCAGGTGTTACTACTGCCTCGCTTTGCACGGCTTACCATTGCCCTTGGCTTAGCAACTGCGGTATTTCCCGTTGACGCAGAGTATTATTTTAATCCACGGTTTTTAAGCAATGATCTTGCTGAATCTGTCGATTTATCCGCCTTTACTAAGGGACGCGAGGCACCACCTGGTACATATCGGGTCGACATTTATTTGAACGACGAATTTATGACTAGTCGGGATATTACTTTTATTGCAGATGATAATAATGCAGATCTCATCCCATGCCTGAGTACAGACCTTCTTGTCAGTCTTGGTATAAAAAAATCAGCATTATTAGACAATAAGGAACATTCGGCAGAAAAACATGTGTCGGACAACAGCGCATGCACACCACTTCGGGATCGTTTGGCTGACGCATCATCTGAGTTTAATGTTGGTCAGCAACATCTATCACTCTCCGTTCCGCAAATTTATGTTGGCAGAATGGCTCGCGGCTATGTTTCTCCGGATCTGTGGGAAGAAGGAATAAATGCTGGGCTACTAAACTATAGTTTTAATGGTAATTCTATTAATAATCGTGGCAACCATAATGCAGGAAAATCCAACTATGCATATTTGAATTTACAGAGTGGCATCAACATTGGTAGTTGGCGACTGCGCGATAACTCAACGTGGAGTTATAACAGTGGGAGTAGCAATTCATCTGACAGCAATAAATGGCAGCATATCAATACGTCGGCTGAACGTGACATTATTCCCTTACGCTCACGCTTAACGGTAGGTGATAGTTATACCGATGGCGATATTTTTGATAGTGTGAACTTTCGTGGCCTCAAAATAAATTCAACAGAAGCGATGTTGCCCGATAGCCAACATGGTTTCGCTCCGGTGATTCATGGTATTGCCCGCGGCACCGCACAAGTGAGTGTAAAACAGAATGGATACGATGTTTATCAGACTACTGTCCCACCCGGCCCTTTTACTATTGATGATATCAACTCTGCGGCCAATGGTGGTGATCTGCAAGTAACCATAAAAGAGGCAGACGGCAGTATTCAGACATTATATGTTCCTTATTCGTCTGTTCCGGTTCTCCAACGTGCTGGATATACGCGTTATGCGCTTGCCATGGGGGAATATCGTAGTGGAAATAACCTGCAAAGCTCCCCCAAGTTCATACAAGGTAGCTTGATGCATGGACTGGAAGGAAACTGGACACCTTATGGCGGAATGCAAATTGCAGAAGATTATCAGGCCTTCAACCTTGGTATTGGTAAAGATTTAGGACTTTTTGGTGCCTTTTCTTTCGATATCACGCAGGCCAATACGACACTTGCAGATGGCACCCGTCACAGCGGGCAATCGATTAAATCCGTCTACAGCAAATCCTTCTACCAGACGGGAACCAATATCCAGGTCGCAGGATATCGCTATTCTACGCAAGGTTTTTATAACTTATCCGACAGTGCCTACAGTCGAATGAGTGGTTACACCGTCAAGCCTCCTACCGGAGACAGCAATGAGCAGACACAATTTATTGATTATTTTAATCTGTTCTACAGTAAGCGTGGTCAGGAACAAATAAGCATCTCTCAGCAGCTTGGAAATTACGGTACGACATTTTTCAGTGCCAGTCGCCAAAGTTACTGGAACACGTCACGCAGCGACCAGCAAATATCATTTGGATTAAATGTGCCGTTTAGTGATATTACGACTTCGCTGAATTACAGCTATTCCAATAATATATGGCAAAACGATCGGGATCATTTACTTGCTTTTACGCTTAATGTTCCCTTCAGTCATTGGATGCGTACAGACAGTCAGTCGGCATTTCGTAACTCAAACGCCAGTTACAGTATGTCAAACGATTTGAAAGGCGGCATGACCAATCTATCGGGAGTTTATGGCACTCTGCTGCCGGATAATAACCTGAATTATAGTGTTCAGGTCGGTAACACCCACGGGGGTAATACATCGTCTGGCACCAGTGGTTACAGTTCTCTTAATTATCGTGGAGCTTACGGTAATACGAATATCGGTTACAGTCGGAGTGGTGACAGCAGCCAGATTTATTACGGAATGAGTGGTGGCATTATTGCTCATGCTGATGGCATCACCTTTGGACAGCCACTGGGCGACACAATGGTTCTGGTTAAGGCTCCTGGCGCTGATAATGTCAAAATAGAGAACCAGACCGGAATTCATACCGACTGGCGTGGCTATGCCATATTACCATTTGCGACAGAATATAGAGAAAATCGTGTCGCTCTTAACGCGAATTCCCTTGCAGATAATGTTGAACTGGATGAAACCGTAGTCACTGTCATCCCAACTCACGGTGCTATTGCCAGAGCAACATTTAATGCACAAATCGGCGGGAAAGTATTAATGACGTTGAAGTACGGTAATAAAAGCGTTCCATTCGGTGCAATTGTCACTCACGGAGAGAATAAAAATGGCAGCATTGTCGCGGAAAATGGTCAGGTTTATCTGACTGGACTTCCACAGTCAGGGAAATTACAGGTTTCATGGGGCAATGATAAAAACTCAAACTGTATTGTCGATTACAAGCTTCCTGCAGTCTCTCCTGGAACCTTGCTGAACCAGCAGACAGCAATCTGTCGCTAAGGAACAATAGATTATGAAATACAATAACGTTATTTTCCTCGGTTTATGTCTGGGGTTAACCACCTATTCTGCTTTATCCGCAGATAGCGTTATTAAAATTAGCGGGCGCGTTCTCGATTATGGCTGCACAGTCTCATCGGATTCGCTTAATTTTACCGTAGATCTCCAAAAAAACAGTGCCAGACAATTTCCAACGACCGGTAGCACAAGTCCAGCCGTCCCTTTTCAGATTACATTAAGTGAATGCAGCAAAGGGACAACGGGAGTTCGGGTTGCATTTAACGGTATTGAGGATGCAGAAAATAATACTCTGTTGAAACTGGATGAAGGAAGCAATACGGCCTCCGGTTTGGGTATAGAAATACTGGACGGAAATATGCGTCCGGTGAAATTGAATGACCTTCATGCCGGGATGCAGTGGATCCCATTGGTACCAGAACAGAACAATATTTTGCCTTACTCCGCTCGTTTGAAGTCAACTCAGAAGTCCGTCAATCCTGGACTGGTGAGCGCTTCGGCAACCTTTACCCTTGAATTTCAATAATCAGAGTTAGATATGAAAAGACTTCACAAGAGGTTCCTGTTAGCTACGTTTTGCGCGTTATTCACAGCAACTCTCCAGGCCGCCGATGTCACTATCACTGTTATTGGTCGGGTAGTCGCTAAACCCTGCACTATTCAAACCAAAGAAGCTAACGTTAATCTCGGGGATCTTTATACGCGCAATCTGCAACAACCTGGTTCTGCATCAGGCTGGCACAATATTACTTTGTCATTAACCGATTGTCCGGTTGAAACAAGTGCAGTGACGGCAATCGTGACAGGTTCAACTGACAATACGGGTTATTACAAAAATGAAGGTACTGCCGAAAATATTCAGATAGAGCTAAGGGGGTGATGCTGCCAACTTACTGATTTAGTGTATGATGGTGTTTTTGAGGTGCTCCA
>ERZ781272.490-NODE-490-length-25990-cov-6.105649_pt1 | contig 25990 bp, 24 predicted proteins | sample MGYA00375850_ERZ781272 | MGnify/ENA primary metagenome ERZ781272 (study PRJEB29790, sample SAMN06051246) | human gut metagenome | host: Homo sapiens | place: USA: Cincinnati, Ohio | collected 2013-06-21 | study: EMG produced TPA metagenomics assembly of the Gut...
GTGACACAGAAGCTTTGCTAAAATGACACCATTTCTGCTTAAGTAACTGACATTGGAATACTGGTGGAAAACCGAAATATTGGACAGTTATATTTTTTACTTCCGCTCAACCGGATTTCCCTGAATTAATTTCAAAAGTAATGATTTCAGACGAAAATCGTGGTGGAAATTGGTTTGTTGATTTTAAACAGGAAAATACTAAATTCATTGTATTTAGAAACAAAATATTAAAATATAAAATTGGAAATGCTAAAGAGAAATTAATTGTTTGTGATGAGTGTCGCAAATTAGGAATCCCAGATGAACAAATGCACTGGCAAGAATGATATAGAATTACTAAGTGGAGGTTCTAATGAAGAATAAAGTGTATATAGGCTATATCATTGATAAAAGCCAAAAAGATAAAACTATATTTAACAACTTGACAGTAACAAACAAAAAAAGTATCTGGTTAAGATTGATTACGATTTATGAAATTCAAGTAAATGAAGAGAAAATAAATACCGTAATTAATTGTTTGCAAAAAATATGGTAGACCATATTGGATTTGTAAAACAGGAGTTTTATTTTCACTTTTATTGTGAGAATGAGTTGATTGTTGTTTATAGAAATAAGATATTTCATGCAACTGCTGACAAATCAACATGGGAACCAGCTTATAATTATGGAAAAAGTCTGGGAATAAAGGAAAAGCAGTTAGATTTTTTGACACCCAGCCAAAACATAAAACGCTATTTCTCATAAAATAACAAGTATTCTATCAACAACACTTTTAAGAGATTTGGTGAAAATCCTATAAGGTCAATACAGAAAGTAATACTGCATAGCGGCAAAGAAAAAAACCGTTATCCAAAGTATCGTTTTTATGTGCAATAAAATACTTAGACGACGGTTAATAAGCCGTCGTTTTATTTTGCCAATCATAGGTTTTATTTTAACAGCTCTTGGAGGCAGCCGTTTTAATGACCCTATCTAATCAACTGTTTTAAAATTATTTATTATTGTCAAAAAAGTTCATTTTGATTCGATAGTCTTTTATACTCCTGTATGTGTTTTTTTACATCATATAGCAGGAACAAATGTTATAGCACAGGAACAATACCTATTTATTGTCCTTGTGCTTTTTTGCTGTCTGAAAATAATCTTAAATCCATTTTCAGATAGGGTAACAAATCTCATCTCTGCGGTGAGTGTCAGAGCGAAAAGAGGTAAGAATCTCTACGCTTTTACATTGCACGGGAAGGAGGTGAGATTATGAAACCTTCTTCATTTGAGAACGCTATAAGCCTACAGTTTGACTGTCTTATCCGTAAAGTCATAGACCGAACAGTTAAGAATTATAACAGAGAACTTCGCAGACGTGCAAAGCATGAAATCCCATTCTGTGATGTAACAGAAACGGATATAAGCCACGCAAGCGTCATAGAGTAAGCGCCTAGTTTCAGGGTAGATTTAAAACCATCACAAAATTTGCCATAATTATAGATGATAGATGCCAGCATTTCACTACAGTATCGGCGCTAGATACTATAAATGCGAGCGTTTTACTATAACTATGGAGGTTTCCTGTATGAAAACGCAAAGACGCACAGCAGACGAACAATACCAACTTATCATGGAGTGCCGCAGCAGCGGTCTTAGTGACTACCAATGGTGTACGGAACATAACATCAATCCCGGCACCTTTTACAACTGGGTTAAAAGACTGAGAAAAAAGCTTGTTATAATATCCCCTCTGCCACAGGACGCGGCGATTATAAGCCAGCCCTTAAACAGGATGTTGTAAAACTTGAGGTGATACCTGATCATCAAAGCTCAGTCATTCCAGCTGTCGGAAGCACAATGCTTCCTCTAGAAGAGACCAGCCCCGCCATCGAGATCATGCTCGGGACTGTTTCAATAAAAATTTCAAATGATGTTGACCCGAAACTACTGTCACAGCTCCTTAAAACTGTGACAGGGACATGTTAGGAGACATCACTGTCGCAGACGAGATTTATGTGATCTGTGGTTTATCCTTAAGATATTTTTATCCCCATCTTTTTGAAATTGCCCGTATTTTTGGTGCTTAAGCACAAAAAGATGAGGATAAAAATCAATCCGTATGTCATCATATAATCACCATTACACATTTGGAGGTGATTTTATGATTAAGCATTACAACGACTATGTCCAAGATATGGTCAATCTCATGGCCGAAAGCGGTTTGGGCGAGTATGGGAGAACTTCCCGTAAACGCTGGTATGAAGCTTTTGGCCGCTACCTATCAGAGGCCGGACTTGTATACTCTGATGAAAATGTTTCAAAATGGCTTGATGAGGTGATAAAACCGGCAAATACCAGACAGCAGTACCATGTGACTGCAAGGTATATGGAACAACTCCGGGAATTCATCCGTACAGGGGAACTACAGATCGAGAATCTCCCTTTGGTGAAGCCTGATCACGATAAGCTTCCCCCGGAGATACGGGGCACTCTCGATGAATACCTTGTTTCCCGCGAACCGGACTACAGCCCGGAATCCATGCGTCTTGCAAAACTGCACACGGCCAACTTCCTTTTACGGCTCTGCGCAGAGGGGATGACGCGAATGGAGATGCTCTCTTATGAAATGCTGGCGGCAGTATTCCGGAGTCGTTGGAACGTTACTCCAGGACAAAGATCGGTAATCCTGGGCCATGGCCGCCAGCTGCTTGGCTTTCTTCATGAGAAGCATGGTTCTAGGCGGGGATTCTTTATGCTGTTAGAAGATTCCGTGTTTCAGTATGCATACATCCCCGGATTGTCAGATGATGCCATCATGACAGAGCTGCTGCGTCTGAGCCGTGAGCGCTCTGTCTGCACTACAGAAGAAATGTATCCCATGATCGCCCGGTTTGCGGACAGGTACAGTGACAGGGGGTATTCCTACACCATGATCAGGAAGGTTGTCCATACCCTCCGGTGCCTGTATGTTTTTCTGGATATGTATGGCCTGGACTACTGCCCGGAAATTTCATGGGAATGGTACACGCTGATCGAAGACCGGATAGGCCGTAACCGCCGGGCATGGAAGCGCGTACTGGCTCTTTTTGGAAGCTTCGCCGCAGACAGGGAAATATGTTTCCATAAAAACTGTGGGATGCCATCCGCCCAGGCGAAACGTATGGGGCATTACCCGGCATGGTGTGCGGACGCAGTCAGCGGATATTTGGATTGGCTTACACGCAGTTTCCATAGGGAGTCAACTGTCCGGAACTACAGATACGGCGTCTGGAGTTTATGCGACTACCTTCTGGCCTCCGGCATAAATGGCTTTGGGGACATTACCCCGCAGATGCTGCGGGAATATATAGCCCAGGACCATCACGCCACGCTGAAAGGACGTTCCACGAGGATAACCATTGTAAACCAGTTCCTGTGGTATGTAGAAACGAGCATCCTTGGAGAGGAAAAGAAACTCTATACCGTGCTCACAGCCGGCACTGCGAAATCTGTGACGGTGCCGGTAGTCCTGACCGATGATGAAGTGAAGCGCATCTATACATACAGGGCAGGATGCCGTACCGGTATCGAACTGCGTAATGCCGCCATGCTGATGCTGGGCCTGCGCCTTGGTCTCCGGGCAAGTGATGTGGTCAGCCTCAGGCTCGAAGACATAGACTGGAAGCAGCGCAGGATATCGATCATACAGGAAAAAACAAAGCGCCCGCTCGTCCTGCCCCTATCCGTCGATGCGGGAAATTCCCTGTATGCCTATCTGAGCTCATTCAGGCCGAAAGCGGAAAATGACCACGTTTTCATCCGGCACAAGGCGCCTTTTGGCAGGCTCACGATAAAAAGCTGTGAGAACGCCTTTAAAGCAGCGCTTCCGGAAATGGCGGACAGGCCTGGTGTGGGCTTCCACACCTTAAGGCGTACCTTTGCGACCGGCATCCTGCGGAACAATGCGGGCATGAATGCTGTCATGGATGCGCTGGGGTACCACGACAACACGACTGCTGTAAAATACCTCTCTTTTGATGACGAACGGATGATGGAATGCCCATTGTCATTAAGCGGCTGTTCCATTGCTGTGAAAGGAGGTGCCTTATGACGCGTGATGATTATGAATTCAGCAGCTGTTTTGCACCTTACATCAAGGGGCTGATCCAGCGTAAGCATGAGGAAGGCTTTCTTTTCGACAGCGCAAAACATATCCTGATAAGCTTTGACCGCTTCTGTATCCGGAAAGGATATCATACTCCGGTGATCACAAAAGAAATCTCCGGCGAATGGGGGATGCAGAGAAACGGGGAAGGCAGGGCCTATCTCGGGAACAGGATGTCCGCCCTGCGCCAGCTGTCATTATATATGTCTTCCCTTGGGATTGACTGCTATATCCCGGCAAAGTTCTCGGCAAAGAGCAAAACCTTGGCCTATGTCCTAAACGAGGATGAGGTCGGGAGTTTTTTCAGGGAACTGGACGACTACCGGCCTGCCATCCAGGGAGCCCGCTTCGAGAGGCTGGCCATGGAATACAGGACGATCTACAGGCTTATTTTCTGCTGCGGCCTCAGGGTGTCGGAGGCAAGGCTGTTGAAACGGCCGGATGTGGGTCTGTCTGCCGGGAAAGCGAAAGCCATGATAAAACAATCAAAGGGCCGCAAGGACAGGGTGGTTTTCATAGCGGATGATGTTGCAGGCCTTTGTTCCGAATGTATAAACACCCTACAGGAACGGTACGGTATTTACTCCGAATACCTTTTCCCGGCAGGGGATCCTGAAAAACCATTCCGGGCAGTTTCCCTGAATGCGAAATTCAAGGAGATCTGGTCACGGACACCATACGCCAGGCCCGGCTACAGACAGCCGACGATACATTCCCTGAGACATAGTTTTGTCGTCATAAGGATGAACAAGTGGATGGAGGAAGGGAAAAACCTGAATGCGATGATGCCCTATCTGAGTGCTTACCTGGGCCATACAAGCCCGCAGGATACTTTTTATTACTACCACCAGATTGAATCCTCATTCCGGATAGTAAGGAAGAAAGATATCTCTTCCGGCAGCATAATACCGGAGGTGGGCGGCTATGAGTGAGAGGAACGGTTCCCGTAATGACTTGTTTTTTTCAAGGACAAACGATTTCCTGAATATCTATCTGCCATCGCAGGCGGTAAGGAGTGCCTGCACGGTAAAAACCTATCTTGACGGCCTGACGGTCTTCCGCAGGTATGTCACGGACACAAGGGAAATATCCATGAAGAAGTTCCGTTTTTCCGACTGCACACACGATTTCCTGCTCGATTTCATGGCCCATCTCAGGAACAAGGGCTGTAAGGAAAGCACCTGCAACAACCGGCTTGCCGCTGTGAAATCTTACTTATGGTATGCAGCGGATGGGGATGTGTCACTGCAGAGCATAGCCCTTGGCGCCTCCCGGGTTCCGTTCATGAAGGAAACGAAATCTGTCAGGGAGACCATCCCGGACGAGGCATGTGCCGCAATGCTCGCGGCTCCCAACCTGCAGAAGAAAAATGGCCTGAGGGATATGGTGATCATGGTACTTCTCTATGATTCGGCAATGAGGGTATCCGAACTCCTTGGGCTGACGCTGTCATCATTATATCTTGATGCGCCCATCCCCTATGTGCGTATCCATGGGAAAGGAGATAAGGAACGGATCGTATCCCTGACAGATAAAACTGTTGCGCACCTGCGGACTTATCTCTCAAAGTTCCATGCTGAGGGGAGTCCGGACAAGCCGCTGTTCTACACGGTGATAAAAGGCCACCTGTCGGCCATGTCATCCGGGAATGTGGAACGGATCATCACCAAATATGCCGATCAAGTCCGGAAAGAATATCCGGAAATGCCAAAGCGGCCTGGGCCGCATATGCCGAGGCGCACGCGGGCAACAGGGCTTTATCAGGACGGCGTTGAGCTTGAGCTGGTTTCAAGGATACTGGGCCACTCATCGCCCCAGACAACAAGGATATATGCTACGCCATCAATGGAAATGATGCAGGAAGCGATGGGAGGAAGTATCTGCGGTATGCCTGAGGAAGAACCCCTTTGGACGGACAATGAGGACGAGCTGGCAAGGCTCTGTGGCCTGAGATAAATTTTTATCCTCATCTTTTTGTGCTTAAGCACCAAAAATACGGGCGGTTTCAAAAAGATGGGGATAAAAATATCTTAAGGATAAGCCTGTTTATCTTAATTTCAGGATAATGTGGTTATACAGATATGCGCAAGTCCATTGATGGATTATGCGCTGTCGTAAAAGACCAGCTGAATATGAACCCTTCCAGGCCAAATGCAATCTATCTCTTCTGTGGCAGACGCAGTGATCGAATAAAAGTGCTTCTTCATGAACGTGAAGGATTTGTACTTTTATATAAGCGCCTTGATGCCAACGTAGGAAAATACCGTTGGCCGCGCAACCGTAATGAGGTAAAACCCATTACATGGAGGCAGTTTGACTGGCTTATGTCAGGTCTTGAAATTGAGCAGCCAAAGGCAATAAAAAGTACCGGAAATGCTTGATCTTGCGGGACTTTTCGCTTGTTTCATGGTATAATGGAACCATAGAAAAGGAGCGAAAAGACAATGCCTTCAGGAGTAAGAGATATCCAGCTCTCAGAGCTTAAGGATACGATCTCACAACTGAATAATACAATCAGCGCTCAGAACGAGCTCATCCGTTCCCTGCAGAAAATGCTGCAGGAACGTGATGCCAAAGACAGCGAAAAGGATAAATTGATCGCTGATCTTCAGGCACAGCTGGACTACTTGAAGACCAGGCTTTTTGGCTCCACCAGTGAGATCCGTCATGATCAGCTCCCCGGACAGCTGGAGCTGTTCCACCTGCAGAAGGAGGATGAACCGGAACCGGTGCCCCTTGAGGTGGAATACATTGAGGTAAAAGCACACAAGAAAGCCCGTAAATCGAAAGCTACTTATGATGAGGTCTTTACTGATCTTCCGACAGAGAATGTTTATGTAGATACTCTTACGGAAGAACAGAAAACGTGTGATGTCTGTGGAACAATGATGGTTCCTATCGGACACGAACTCATCCGGACAGAACTGCGTTATACAGAGCCAAAGCTGGAGCGCATTGATTATTATGCGACTACCTGTGAGTGTCCACAATGCAAGGAAACGGAAGATCCCCAGTTCATCAAGGACGAAGGAACTCCTGCACTGATCCCGGGTAGTTATGTATCGTCCGGCCTTGCAGCACATGTGATGTACTATAAATACGTCATGTCCATGCCCTTATACCGTCAGGAGAAGGACTTTGAACACCTTGGTGTGAAGATCAGCCGTACGACCATGGCCAGTTGGATCATCTACTGCGCAGAGAATTACTTCCTGCCAATGTATGAATATCTGCACCGGAAACTGTTGAAACGCAGATATCTGATGGCAGATGAGTTATGTAGAGCTTAACATAATTTCTAAGGAAAGAACCGAAGGTGGGTTGAATAAGAGGGCAACTTTCGGTGCCCCCTTATTCAGCACACTTTTGGTTTTTCCGAATTGAACAAAGTCGTGTCCGGTATATGGGGATTCAAAACATCACCTTTCCACAAACTGTCGGATTATCAGAATCACTCACAAAAGAAATTCCTTTGATAATTATGTTTCCTTTCGGATTTTCGGGCATACTTCCCCCTTACCCCCATTCCTGTGAAGATTATATTTAGTTCCTGCCAGAAATTAGGCACTATTTTTCTTGTGCAGCAACTGAGCAGTATGTACCTGATATAATACATGGCCTCCACAGTGCGGACATGCCGTGACATCTTTTTTATACAAGATTTTGATTGCCTGTACTTTATCATTGTTCCGAAACTTCCTCAGAAACTCACGGCAGCCAATCAGATTTCTGCAAATAGGGATCAGCTTACGTTTATTATGGTTGCTGAGAATACCGTAGTGCCTTATGCGGACGAATCCTTTTGGTGGAATGTGCATAAGAAAACGGCGTACAAACTCAACGCCATCCAACGTAAGTTCTTTCCATGCACCACCCCGTTTATAGTCTTTTATTTTGAAGGTTACAGTAGTTTCATCCATCCGAAGTATCCTGCTGTTACTGATAGCAATCCTGTGAGTATATCTTCCAAGGTAATTCATAACCGTTTCTGCTCCGCCAAAAGACTCGCGGATATCCGTAACCCACTTTTTTTCGTAACAGGTATTTAGCAGTTCCTGATATTCATAACTATTACGGTATTTTTCTGCATTTCCCTCGTAGCAGAGCTTATCCATATCGTGTATCCTTTTCAGCCCTGACATGAATTTCCCTTTGAAAAGAGCTGCCATTGCCCTGCCGGGAAGAAAATACCCATCTTTTTTCTGGTGCCGGCTGCGTTTCTGGTCTAAACCTCCACTTGTTGATAACAAATGCATGTGCGGGTGGTAGGAAAGATTCGAGCCCCACGTGTGCATGATACTGATAAAGCCGGGGGTACCGCCCATGTGTGCCGTATCTTTGGAGAGAGCCATTACCGTGTCGGATACACTTTGAAAAAACAGGGCATACAGTTCTTTCTGATTGCAATAAAACAGGGCATTCAATTCACTTGGAACAGTAAATACCAGATGGTAGTAATCTATGTCCAGGACATGTTCATTTTGTGCATCAACCCATAATTCATTGGAAATGGCCTGACACATCGGGCAGGATCTGTCCCTGCAGGAATTATTGTGATATTGGATATGCCCGCATTCGCTACACTGTGAAATGTTTGCACCATATGCCCCTGTTTTGCAGTTCATGATATGATGTACTGTTTTTGCCTGACGGTCATTTGGCGTATAAACATCCAAATATTTCGGATAAAACTGGCGGAGGACATCCTGCATGGTAGGGTTATTTATCATAGGTATTGTCCTCCTGATTTTTTCCTTTGTAAGTGTCAAAAGGGCTCTGTATTCCCATAAGGGCTTTCGATGTCATTTGCAGATATACATCTGTAGAGTTTGGACTGCGATGTCCCAGGAGTTGCTGGATAAAGGTATGGCTAACGCCATCCTCAAGAGCATGGCAGGCAAAACAGTGCCGCATAGTATGCGGTGTTACTCCTTCAGGCAATCCCAAATCCTGTGCATGACTTTTAATGAACAGCTCTACTGCTGAAGTTGTAAGCGGCTGGTCTCTCCGTACCTGGCTTGGAAAAAGCCATTCCCTTGGGCGGTCAAAACGATACCAGTATTCTGTAAGGATTTCAAGATTGCGGTCACTTAATATCGTATATCTGTCCTGCCTGTTTTTTGACAGTGGAACATGGATCATTTTTTGTTTCCGATGAATGTCCTCATATCGAAGATGGCAGACTTCACTGACTCTAAGTCCGCAAGAATACATGGTAGCGGTAATTGCTTTATGTTTATAATTATCCATAGAGTCAATCAGTTGATTTACCTGCTCTCTGGTAAGTATTACAGGAAGTGTTCTGTCACGCTTCATCTTTGGGATTTTTTTTGAATCCCAAAGATAGCCAAGAGTATATTCAAAGAAAAATCGGATTGCTGCAGTATAAACATTGATAGTAGAAGCTTTTCTACATTCTACATCTTTCATGTGAAAAATAAATTTCCTGATATCTGCATAAATAATGGACATAGCATCCTTGCTTGTGAAAGCCAGAAATTTTTTCACAAACCGATAATAATCTTCGCAAGTGTGCGGAGTGAAGTTTTTTAACAGCATATCCTGCTGTAATTTCAAAAGATATTTTTCATTCATTTCGGCATCCTCCAGATAAAATCATAAAATACAAAACTTTATCTGAATGGAGGCGCATGGGCATCATAAAAGAGCTTGTCTGAATACGTAAAATATGCTAATCTGTTCATGGCAGTGGTAGTGATGATCCTGTGTGTATAAGTATGTTATTTTGTGGTAGATTAACAATACCTTATTTAGGACTCATTTACCACTGTTATTTTTATGCGAAAAAGTTGAACTATAGCGTATCTTCAGCCAGCCATCGCGCAGCGATTTTGTTCAAGAAGACTTATTCTCATATGTGGATAACTGTCCGAAGGAGCGCTTCGCAGCTTTTGTCTGCACAAACATGCATGGAAACTGATCGACAGTATAGACGGTGCAAAATCAAGTGCGATCATTTACAGCATTACAGAGACGGCAAAAGCAAACAACCTGAATCCGTTCCGTTATTTGGAATATCTCCTGACTGCGCTAAAAGACCATCAGGAGGATACGGATTATAGTTTTATTAAAGAGCTGCTTCCATGGTCAGATCAGTTACCGGATATCTGCCGAAGCAAATCTAAGACAACAAATGTGTAAATCCGACCGCCGGAAGCGGCGGTCAAAAAATGAGCCGGTACTTATGATTTACCGTATACGTAATAAAAGGCATAGGAGTTTGTTTATGCGCCTGTTATCGTATAAACAAACTCTACTCTTACGCCTTTGCCTTCATCATCATTTTTTTCTCAAAACTGGAAACACTTAACTATTCTGTTTTCAATATTAAATAAAATTTTTACTGAAAAATATCATATACTTCATCACTAATTGCGTAGCCTTCAGGCACTGGTAAGCCAATTCGCCTCATCTCAATAAGATTTCTAGTTTTAGGTCCTACGCTCTTTAACTTATCTTTATCATTTTCAGTAAAAGGAAAAGAATAATTGCACTTTATTTCTCTTTTCATATTTTATATCTCCATTTCATATTTAACTATGCAATGACGCCAAAAATCACTTATAAAAAAAGTCATTCCATCTCGACACGCCCATCTTGAATTAATGAGTTGCCCGACAAATGAACACTATAAGTACCTTGAAAATTTAATACATTACCTTGTAAATATGTAGTATAATAGAGATGGATTTCAGGAGGTTTCATTATGTCATTTTCAGTCAATTCATCTCAACAAATAAGCATATTTGATGCTACTGCAAACTTAACCCAAAGGGAAATAAAAATGTTCGAAAAATCGTGGGCAAAATACTTTGCTGAAAATATATTTCCTGCAATCGATGAAGAACCATTCAAAGTTCTTTATAGTGATCGCCCCTCAAGACATAACACACCGGTGAATGTTATCATTGGTGCCTTAATCATCAAGGAGATTTTTCAACTTACCGATGAAGAAATTGTTGAAACACTTCCGTTTGATATCCGGTACCAGTACGCACTCCATACAACAAGCTTTGAGGAACAGCCTTTAAATGACCGTACTTTGGGAAGATTTCGTGCCAGATGCAATACCTATGAAGAACGCACCGGAATTGATCTGATTCATCAGTGTATTGTTGGTCTGTCGTCTGAGATGGCGAAAATGATGAAAATAAATACCGGAATGCGTCGAATGGATTCTCTTATGGTTGCTTCCAACATCAAAAAAATGAGTCGGCTCGAATTACTTTATACCTGCGTTGCAAATTTAGCAAAATTCATGCATAAATCAGAAGACGGTGCATTTCCAAAATCCCTCATTCATTATACAGAGGGAGATGATCATAATCGAGTTCTTTATCATAATCGGAGTGAAGATACTGAGAGTAAAATCACACAGGTACTAAAGGATGCTGCACGGATCATCACAGCCTGCGGAAGCCGCTACGATGAATCAAGTGAGTACCAACTGTTAATAAGAGTGATTGAGGAACAGACTGATAAGGAACCGGATGGGAACTTGATCCTCAAATCCGGAAAATCAGACATGAACTCTGAGCTCCTTCAAAATCCCGCAGATCCGGATGCAACGTTTCGGGCAAAAGCTGGTAAGGACTATCGCGGCTATATAGCAAATGTAGTTGAAACAGCAGATAAAAACAATTCCATAGCTGTTGATTATCAGTTTGAGAAGAACATCTACAGTGACAGTCAGTTTGTAAAGGACTATCTGGATAAACAGCCGGTATCCGAAGAAGAGACCATTCTGGTTACAGATGGTGGCTATTGTGGATACGAAAATGCAAAGCAGGCCGCTGAAAAAAATGTACATCTTATCACAACAGATCTCAAGGGCGCTGATGTGGCAGATATCTATGCAGATTTTAAATTCTCAGAGGATGGAAAGGAAATCATTTCCTGCCCTGCAGGTCATAGACCCAAAAGCAATGTATATGACATCAATACACAAAAATGCAAAGCATCCTTTCCGATAGAACAATGTAAGGGATGCCCACATTTCGCGGAATGTAATCCCCAACTCCATGTAAGGGTTGCAACAATAAAACTTGCAAAACGAACTTCCTACCATGCAGAGCAGCAAAGGTTCTTTAAAACTGAAAAATTCAAAGAATATGCCCACTTTAGAAATGGAGTAGAAACCATTCCGGCAGCATTAAGGAAACGCCATAACGTTGACAATATGCCTGTGAGAGGATTGATACGTTGCAGGCTGTATTTTGGGTTTAAGGTAGCAGCAATGAATGTGCGAAAGCTGGTCAAATATATGAGCAGCTTGGGCAAGTGTGCCCTAACCCCGGAAATAGCTTAACAAAGAGGATTCCAAATGCTCTGTCCATAGCTGAAACGAGGTTCTTTTAACAGTGATATTCATAAAAATCAAGATAATGTATTAAATTTTCAAGGTTCAATATAGTACAGAGACAAAAATATGTCTCATTTGTCGTTTAACTCAATTAATTAACACAGGCTCAGAACGCGATTCTACTATGTATTTGTTTTTCTCAATCAGTCTTATGAGTATAAGAGAATTATTCTTTGAATCAAGTATTGCCATTCTTTTATCGCTAATTACATCTAACCACTTTGGTTTCTTCAAATATGTTATACTTCCATCCTTTTCAATAATTTCGTATATAATATTTACAATTTTATTGCGAACCCAATCATATACTATAATTCTATTGTTGTTTGTATCAGCAATATACACTTTTTCATTCTTTATGCAAGCATAGTGAGGATCTTCCAAATTATAGGCACTATCTGTATATTTCCAAATTATATTTCCTCTGTAGTCAATAATGCATACCATTCCCAACTCAGAATCCGTTATTAGCATTTTTTTATCATCAACCGGAACAATTGAATGTGGATCAAATAATTTGATTTTTTCATTAATATCTTTTACTTCTGTTATTTCATTTATAATCTTCCTTTGCATATCCATGATCACTAGTCTTTGGTTATATCCATCACTAATGAAATAAATATTATTTACTTCATCTTTATAAGCACATCTAGGCCACTTTAATGCTCCGATTTCACTATTTTTTTCATTACCAAATTCAAAATATTTATTTCCCTCTAAATCGAATTCAACAATGCGATTATTTCTAGAATCTGCCACCAAAAAATTACCATTATTAAGGCATTGTATACTTCTCGGGAAATTTAACAAATAGCAATCAGCAGCTTTTTTTTGTCCAAAAATCACTTTACTAGAATTGTTTTTTTTATCTATTAGTAGAATCCTACCATTCATTGAATCAGATACAATTATCTCATTTTCACTTATATAGTCACAATATGTAGGTCCATTAAGAAAATTTTTTCTTGGTGATTTACATTCATCAATGGAGTTATTTCCAAACCACCAAATAATATTACTTTTACTATCTAGCTCAACTATTCTGTTTTTTTGATGCTCGCAAAATACCAAATTACCATTCCAAAGATTCTTTGCCATATAAGGATACATTAATTGACATTTCTCATATCCTGGATTGTTTTTTCCCCCCAAACTTGTCTGATTTTTTTTGCTTTATTAACTTCAAATATGTAATGCCTTTTAGAATCACTAATTATATAATTCCCCTTCTTAGATATACAAACATATCTTGGCTCACACATTGTTTTCTCACCTGGACAATATTCAAATATGCTTTCAGAGTTTTTGTTTATTTCAACTATTTTTTTATCAACTATAGATGTAACAAGGTATGTTTCATTTTCTGTCTTTTCTATATAATAAGCTTTTTTAATACCAAATTTCTCTAAATTAACTACGTTAATTATTTTTCCATCAAAGGTAGATTCAACCAAAACATATAATTCATTCAAAATAGTACAGAAAATAAATTTATTATCCATAGTGATATTAGAAGTATCATATTGATATTTTCTATGAATTTTTGTATCCTCCCAGATAATATGTCCAGTTTTGGATATTAGCACACTATTCGGAAATTTTTTATTTATATATCGATATTGTCTAATAAATATATTTCCTTTTATCGCCTTTGCAATAGGACTACAAAAGTACTCCGTACTTAAGGTATAATCACAAACTAATTCATTTCTCATTCTTCCTTTTTGAATGATTGCAACATGTGCTTTCATTTACTCCTTTTATAATAATTTAAATTACTTCTCTAGCAGTTCTCAGCTATAGTAGAAATTAGACTTTCTGTATCCTTCCATCCAATACAAGCGTCTGTAATAGATTTTCCATAAATATACTCACCATTTACTGTCTGATTACCCTCATTTATATAACTTTCAACCATTACTCCTTTAATTATGTTATAAATTTTCTTATCTTGCTGCCTAGTATATAATATTTCTTTCACAATACGTATTTGTTCTTTAAACTGTTTACCTGAATTTGAATGATTAACATCAACAATAACTGCAGGGTTTTTTACTTTATATATATCGTATAGACTTATTAGCTCTAAAAGATTCTCATAATGATAATTTGGCATGTAATCATTGTATTTATTAATGCCTCCCCGAAGAATCGCATGCGCCAAAAAATTTCCATTCGTTAACACTTCATGTCCTTGATATGCAAAATCTTGTTTTTGTTGTGCTGCTGATATTGAATTGAGCATTATTGAAATATTGCCGCTTGTTGGATTTTTCATTCTCACAGGTATATCTAGCCCACTTGCTAAAAAACGGTGAGCTTGATTTTCAACTGAACGCGCTCCTATTGTTGCGTACGATATTAAATCAGAAAAATAACTCCAATTTTCTAAATATAGAATTTCATCAGCTGCAGTAAGCCCTGTTTCCAAAATCGAACGTATATGCAATTTTCTACATGCTATTATTCCATCTGAAATATTTGGAATAACGGTTGGTGTTACTTGATGTATCATGCCTTTATATCCTATTCCGGTTGTCCGTGGTTTACTAGTATATATTCTTGGAATAAACACAAGTTTTTTTTCATACATATTCTGCAATTTAGCAAGTCGATATGTATATTCAATAACTGCTTCTTCATTATCAGCAGAACAAGGACCTATAATTACAAGAAATTTGTCTGAAGATCCTGTAATAATGTCAGAAATCAATGTATCTCTTTTGTTTTTAATGTTAATTGCCTCTTTCGGTAACGGTATTTCTGATTTCACTGTTTCAGTGGATGGTAATTTTCTTAAAATCTTAAAACTCATCAGCTTCTAAAATGTACTATTAAAATACACTTTCCCCTCTTCTTTGTTATTTAATCAATATATTTATTCTATCCAAATTTTCTCAGTCTACCAATTACCACGTTAAACACTAGCCACAACATTAAGATCTCTATGCAGAGTTTTAAAGTGATCATAAAATTTTTTTACAAAAAACTCCATCTACTTCAAACAACAAATTTTCTCTGCAAATATTAGCAACACAGAAGGTAAATGGGATGGAATTAAAGTTACTATCTTTAATATATTTCCTTACATAGTTTTTAAAAGAACTATCTTTAATATATATGGTAGCTTCAACACAATTATTGATTGATAGTCCTTTGTTATCTAAAAGTTTAGCAATAATATCAAATGTTTCATTTACTTGATTTTCAATTGAATTTAGATACACAGTCTCACCTCGCATATTTATAGCAGCCGTACCAGACAAAAATAAATACCTATATCCATTCTCATCTATAATAGATGCACGCGAAAAAGCCGATCCATACCTAAACGCTGATTTTTGTTTTATACCATTGTCATATTCTACTGTCGCACCTTTTACCGCATACATATCCATCACCGGAGAAATATCGTGTATAGTATTATTTATGCCAATTCCCGTACTTGCTGGTAGAGGAAAATCTTCAACACTATTGGCATCAGATGTAAACATGTTATTATCGATATAAAATTTTGACCTTGCTTCATTAAAAGCGTTATAACTTTCAAAAATATTAGGTATATATATCCATGTTCGTATTACATCTTTAAAACTCATACCAGCATTGTTCAAATTGCTATTGGATAATTCGAACATATTAAGTGTACAATCATATCCTGTGTCATACTTTTGTGCAGAAATTGGATAAAACATAAAATGGCTTATTTTATTATAGGACCACTTTTTTCCTATACACTTATTTTCATAAATAATATCTTTCAGTTTTAAACTATTCGTTTCTTTAATACCATGTATCGTAACTCCAACAAATTCTTTTGAATTATTCACCAAAAAAGTAGCTGGCATAATCTCTTTTAGAAAGCCACAAAGGAAAAGGGCTGATTGTCTCATTCTTTCTACCTCATCCCTTTTTTCCATGCTAAAAAAGTCTCGTTCATGAAATAACCCAATATTATTCTCTTTCATATATGTATAAACTTCTATAAATAATTCTTTAATATTCAAACTCTCATAATCAATTATATCCGCCACCATAAAGTATTGAATCATATCTACACTTTTGATATTCCAATATTTTGTTTTTATATCTAACATATTATTCTCCTCATTTACTTTGCGATTTTTTGAAGTTATTCTAAGTAATCCAGATGAGCTGTTCTCAGTTTCTCGTTATTTTTTATATACTTTATTTTTTTTGCAATCTTCTTTTCTTTAAAATCATATAAATATATATCTCGTTCACTTAAAAATACAAAGAATTTTCCATCAATGCTCACTTCTAAGGGTACTATTTCAAAATCATTTTTTCTTTTATTTAAGTACTCTCGAGCATTAATATTTTCAGACAATTCACATTCTTCAATATCCTCTTGATAACATAAGTTCATAGTCTCCCCATCAATAACGAAAAGTCTATTAGGCTGCCCAAAAACTATCACATATGGTTTTTTATTATATCGAAAAAATTTGTGTGAAGTAAATCTAAACCCTGATTTATTTCTAAATGTACTTTGATAAATGAGCTTATTATCTTCCAACTGATATTTATCTATTACTGCTGGTTCAACATATACATTATTTCCTGGATAAACAAAAAAATTATGAGATGATATGTAAATATTATCATTGTCTTCATCAATTTCAAAATGTGCAGGAGATGTCCCTGTTGTTTTGTATTTCGTAACTACTTTTTGTGTAATAGTAATAATATTGCCAGGTTGGCATACTAGCTTTTTCTCATAAATAGTATTTTCGACAAAATCATAATATGTCTCATTATTCTTTGAACGCATAGTCTGTCTTTGCAAATCCAGTGCTAATGCTTTGGAACTAATAATCGTGTTGTTTTTGTTTGAATAAAAATACGCTGTTTCAAAATCATGACTCATCAAAATCATATCTTTGTATTTGCGTAATGTGTGTGGTGGTGTTTTCATATCAGATATGTAAAAAACTTCATGTATAGAATATAAGTTATTGATATCACATTCATAAATATGAAGTACATTCTTTTCATCAAGGCCTGCAATAGAAAGAAGATTATTATTTTTGTAAAAAGTTGACCCTAATTTAATTATCCGATATTCGGATTCCCCCAAAAAATCATCTAATGTATACACTATCACATAATTTTTTTCATAATTAACATAATAGAAATATGGTTCATCTTGAACAAATGTATAAAAGTCAATATCTTTTCTTATTAAAACTGTTTTATGGGGTTTCCTATGTAAAACATACATATTTTTATTATCAGACTCATGAATAATGTTTCTATTTTCTTCAGAATACGTTCTCAAAGAAATCATTTGCTCATTTTGTATGTCGAATATTGTAAAAGTGACAAAAAATTGTGAACTATCCTTGTTATTTACAGTATAAAAAATCAAAGGATTTATAAAACTTTTTCGAATCGCTGTCTCAATAGATACATTTTCAACACTTTTTTTTAAAGACATTTTAATCATATATTATATCTCACCTCCTTTATAAAGAAGTTCCAGCAATATCTGTCTAATATATACCCCATTTTTTGCCTGCTGAAAGTAAAGTGCATTTGGATATGAATCAAATTTCCTGCTTAACTCGTCTACACGCGGGAATGGGTGCATTATTTTTATATTTGGATTCTTTTTTAAGATATCTGTCGAAACTTCATAAAATGATGTTGTCTTATAATCATTTTTTTCAAACCTTTCTTTTTGTATTCTTGTAACATAAAGTAAATCTAAGTTGGACAGTTCAACTTGTAAATCATCACATTCTTCAAATGGGATTTTAGCTAAAAAAAGCATTTTCTTTATTTTTTCAGGTATATATAACCCATTAGAAGCTATAAAAACAATTTTTTTTACTTTCAATTTAATCAGTGCATATACAAATGAATGAACAGCTCTACCATATTTAAGGTCTCCAATTATTCCAATACTTAATGTTGTTATATCACCACAATTTTCATATATGGTCATAATATCTTGTAATGCCTGCGTTGGATGTTCATTCTCTCCATCACCCGCATTTATTACTGGAATATTAGCAATATCCGCTGCTTTACTGGCTGCGCCAGATTCTGAATGTCTAATAATAATGATATGTGAATAAGCCTCAACCATTCTTATTGTGTCATAAAAGTCTTCACCTTTTGCTAATGAAGTATTGTTTACATCTCCCATATCAATATAGTGACCGCCAGCTAATAAAATCGCTGATTCAAATGATAAACGTGTTCTAGTTGATGGTTCAAAAAACAATGATGCAACAACTAAATTATCCAACTTATTTCTTTTATTTTTTTCACCCAACGCTTTAAGTTGTATTGCTTTTTCCACTATAGAGTTTATTTCATTTTTTTTAAGCTGATTTATAGATAATAAGTCATTCATGCTATTTGTTCCTTTCTAAATATGCTCCTCTATGACTTTTACCAAATCATTAACATTTTTATACATATCAACGTTGAGTTCCTCCTCATTAAATTCAATATTAAATTTGTCTTCTATGTTTACAATAAGTTGAACAAATTCAATAGAATCCAAACCAATTTCATCAAATTTGCTATCTTTATTTACTTCTATTTTCTTTATTTCATAAATGCTAACAATTACATATTCCAAATACATATGATTTACCACCTTCTTCTACTCATTTAACTGCAATTCGTTTAATACATAAATCCATCTGTCCAAGCCAAACCCTACACAGCCAGTAACAATTTTACCATTTTTATCGAAATCAAATGATTTACTAAAGTGAAACTCATGATAATTGAATGACGCAAGTGCTAATTCCTTACCATCTACAGTGGCAACTAATTCTGTTTTCAAGCTATTTGCTTTTTGCATTTTTTCTTTTATAACATTTTCTTTGCTTGGATAAAAATGATCATTAGCCCTTTTTTGAGTAACGCTAATTCCCATGCTTTCGGCATAATTTAATGCTTTCTCCTTAAAATCATCAAGAAATTTTTTGACATATTCCTTTGTACCCACGGCAACAAACTCTCTAACCCCAAAATCCCATAATCTTTTTCCTCGTTCATACTTACCATTTTCATATCTATATACTCTTGCATATGTAGTAATTACCTCATTGTAAATGTCAGCTTTCTTTATATGGGGATATAAATGTATGCATGCGGCCGGAGTAAAAAAATATCCATTGAAAGTACATGATTTACTAGTAGGTACGCAGTCTGATTCAACAGCTTTACATACCTCATCCGTAAAGTGTCCTGCTGCTGTTAATTGATTTGGCATAGTTTTAAAATAACCATATTTTCTCAAAGTATTTCCATCAATCAATGCTGGTATTGTCCAATGGTTGATTTTATAACTATCTGCGAACCCAATAAAATCTTTTTCAATTTTAGAGATAAGTCGAGTGTCATTTGTACCATATACAGTAAATCTAGTTTCCATATTTTTTCCTTTCTACAAATAAAATATTTTTGCTAAGTTTCTCTTAATGCTTATTCAATTGTAGACTTTGCTCCTAGATGTGAAAACCATCTATAGTTAACTTCAATAGAACAATAGCTCTGTTTTTAATATTATAATCGGAAAATAGAAGTAGAATAAATAATTAAACACAAAAATATCAGTACCAGATATCAAGAATGACCAGAAAATATTAATATTTTTATATAATCTAGGACAGAAAAAGCCCTATGGAATTTTCCCACTGGCATTAAGTTAAGAAAAATATCACATCACATAATCGGGGTGTGGAATTTTTTATAGAAAAGTATTGACAGATAATTCAAAAAATGCGGCCGCTTTAGCTACTGATTTATTCTTGATGTAGCTAAAGCGGCCTTAGTATTTAGATCTATGTCTTTTACAAGGAGAAAATCGTATGAATTATAAATCAGGAAATTTAAAAGATACTTTGCTTTGACTTATCAATAAACAAGATTTATCCGAATGTGTGAGATCTCCTGATAAAGATTTTACCAGAAACAGAAAACTCTCCTATGAAAAAATGTTCTCTTCACTCTTAACAATGGAGGGGAATTCGTAAACGAATGAGCTATTAAGACAGTTTGGATATCAACGTAACATTGCATCATCTGCCTTTGTCCAGCAACGTAAAAAAATACTTCCGATTGCATTGCTTCAGAAAAATTGTTTTATATTTGATTGCAGTCGATGGCTCTGACATACAGATACAAACAAATCCAGATGACACAGATTCTTTCATACAAAACAGTGAGGGACATAAGCCATATAACCTTCATCACTTAATATAGAAGCGTTGATTGTGAGATACATAACCCCAATCCATACTGGCAGATCTCAGCCAATGGATATAAAGGTCAAGCAGGCAATAAAATTCATGTACAGAGCAGCATAAATCTTATAAATATCATATTCTTTTTTAGGCGAGGAAGTCTTCTTGCCTTATTATTGTACAAAATAAGATGACAATAGCCTTTAAGTTATGAAACAAGAAAAGAAGCTACCATGAGAAATATTCACTGATATATAATAAAGGTTGAAGACTCAAAAGTCTTCAACCTACTAACTACCACTGACAATATATTATACTATAAATCAAATACCATAAGAGAACAATTTGGTTGATTAAATTTGAAAAATTCTTCATTTGACATACTGTTAAAATACGTATTTATTATTCTACATATACCCCCATGGCTAACTATTAGCACATTTTTATCTAGTTCTTTTTCTTTAATATCATCAAGAAAATTATACACCCTCTGGGCTATATGAAAAAGTGATTCATTTTGTGCACCAGTATATGCAAATTGCTTTTTTAAATCCCAAAAATCTTCTGTACTCCTATCTTGCCCCTCATATATCCCATAATCTTGCTCAAACAATCTCTGTTCTATAACAACAGGAATTCCAAGCTCTTTAGAAATAATCTCTGCTGTTTTTTTCGCCCTTAATAATGGAGATGAATAAATCACATCAATTGCATATTTTTTTAGAATTAACGCCAACTCATTAGCCTGATCAATTCCCTTAGTGTTAAGTTCAATATCTGATATACCACAAATAAGATTATTTTTATTCCATTGTGTTTGACCATGTCTAGTTATATATAATTTCATACCCTAATCCCTTTCCTATCTACTACTTGAATCAGTAGGATGATATACAAAAAATACTATTTAACCACAACACAAGAATTTTTTTCATTAACAGTATAGCATAAACTATTTGAATCGTCTATCTTTAATTGGAAATCAACTTCATAAATCTCAATTGAAAAAGTAAATTCCACTCCCGAATGGAATTTACTCCTTCCTAACCTCACTCATTTCGGATATGGAATTTAATCTTTCCGAAATTTCTGGTATCCTGTTCTTACAAATATGACTTCTTCTGGCTTTTTCAAAAGAGGAAATTTTCATGAGTAAAAATAAACATATGACTTTAGATAACAGAATCACCATTCAAGGGGAACTTGACAAAGGTACTAGATTTAAACAGATTGCCGTACTTCTGGGCAAAGACTGTACTACCATCTCCAAAGAGGTCCGTAAACATATCCTCAAACAAAAAACAGGCTCTATGGGCAGAGCTTTTAACGACTGTCTGGTAAATTTCAACCGCCAGTGCAGGATACACTCTTCTTGTTCTCATTGCACTGCCAGATCGAACAGGCCCTGCTGGTCCTGCGGTAAATGTATGGAAGATTGTCTTTCTTATGTCTCTTATCCCTGTAAAGAGCTGCAAAAGCCTCCTTATGTCTGCAATCCCTGCAGAGAACGCTCACGCTGCTCTTTAGAAAAATCTTTCTATCGTGCTGCCCATGCACAAAAAGAATACGATATGTTAAAGTCAGAATCCCGGTCCGGTTTTGCAGTCTCCGAAAAAGAACTGCTCCATCTTGACAGCATCATTTCTCCCCTTCTCCGCAATGGACAATCTCTTCATCATATAGCGGTCCATCACGGGGATGAGACTATGTTGTCTGAAAGGACCTTGTATACCTATGTCAATCACGGCCTCTTTTCAGCCCGGAACCTGGATATGCCCAGGATCGTCCGGATGCGTCCCAGGAAAGGTAAAAAGAGTCCCTTCAAGGTAGATAAAGCATGCCGGGTCGGACGCACTTTTGAAGACTATCAGGATTTTATGGCTGAAAATCCACATCATCCTGTGATACAGATCGATTCTGTGGAAAGGATAAAAGGCGGCGCTGTCCCTCTCACGATACACTTTGTCCAGCAGGAGCTCCAGATCGCCTTCTTACGCAAAGCAAATGATTCCCGGTCTGTCATTGATATATTTGAGAAACTGTATATGGAGCTCCGCCCTGATATCTTTCGTGACCTGTTTCCGGTACTGCTGACAGACAATGGCGGTAAATTCACGAATCCTGCAGCGATCGAATACGACGGGCAGGGGAATCAAAGGACCCGTATCTTCTACTGTGACCCGGGCGTCCCGTCCCAGAAAGGAAGCTGCGAAAACAACCATACAATGATACGCCGCTGTATCCCAAAAGGTATAGATATCGGTCAATATACGCAGGAACAGATAAGTCTCATGATGAACCACATCAACTCCTATGCAAGAGCAAATCTCGGAAACAAAAGTCCCTATGATGTTTTTGCATTTCAGTACGGACAGAAGATATTAGATGTTTTTGGCTTAAAAAGGATCCCGGCAGATGAGATCATACTGACACCAAATATTTTTAAATAACAGTAAAAAAAACAGCCAGGGGTTTGTGATCGCGCACAGTCATCATAGTTCTCTCCCCAGTGGTGGAATTTACAACTTCCAAACAAAGACACGTAAATCCGACTTCTGATTTGAGTGCACAAAAATATCAAAATCCTGCTGTTTTATCTTATTATATCAGTAAAATGCTCCTATGGATAGTATATTTCACTTAATTGTAAAAGTAAATTCCATCCAAGGCACTCCTGGAGGAATTTACTCCTACAAAGTGGAAGTTACTTTTTCAAGTTACCTCAACTTCATAAAATTTCTCCAATAGTCTAATATTACAGCGAACAACATAATTTCTTTTTACGATGTGACATATATGCACAATGATTTCTACGTATATGGTAACATACAATTTTTCTCATATTAGTCACTGTATACGCTATTATCCCGTGCATTGGTCATAGTTAATGGATTAAAAAGTATACGGCGATTCCATCCTTGATAACTGTGGCACTCATAATTCCCCATTCCTAAGTTGCTTTTACATTCCTCAAAGCACTGTTCAATCGACCATCTTAACACCGCCGCTCTATCCAGTTCCTCTATTGGAAGTTCTACCGGCGCATTGAGATAAAGTATTTTATTTCATCATCTGCATATTTTCTTAGATAAAGCTATATTTCACCTCCGGACTTTATGTAGTTGCGGCTTCCATCTGCACGACTCACAAAACAACGCAGGAACTTCCGCTCTGCGAGGCTTGGGCTTTTGAACCCTCTGCCAACACCACGGTTTCCCAAAGGATAGCTGGGGCTTCCGCTATGTCCCACACGAATGTTGGATCATAAGAATGCAATGGATGCTTTCGTGGACATGCTCTTTTCGATTCTGGGGAAATCACTTCTATCTATTCCAGGTATACCTGCTCCTTTGCTTTTGTCGCCGTAAAATACCAAATTTCTCCTGGTAACTCCAATTCATCCCCAAATGCATGGTCACTTCCGTATGCTACATCACAGTCCACCCACTAAATCAGGTACTGGCTGCTTCAGAACACCTGATCCATCCTAATCTCATTTTTGGTAGAAAACGTAATTCCTTCGGGTATATGGTACTCCTCACGCAGTTGCGCAAACCTGTTGTGGTTGCATAAAAACAGGAAAAATAATTCCAGAGATAGTTTTCCAGTTCTTTTTGGAGGAAAAAATCGTTTTCATCATCGTACTACCATTACTCTAACGCAATGGATCAAACATCGTAGGATTCATCATAATATCAGTCTCTTTTTTTATTGTACCAAGTCGCTGACGCGACGGCTAGCTCAAGGTACGTAAAATCACCACTAAAAAAAGAATAGCAGTTTTTGTATTTATGATGTATTGTTAAGTTACCGCACTCCACAACTTCATAAACCGCCAACTGCTATGCTTAGTTTATCATGGATTTTTAAACTCAACAACTACATATCTGAAAATTTTTATCGTCCACCTCCGTTTGTGATTATTTTCCGCTTTATTCAATCATTCATTTTCAGGAGGTTCTTTATGGACAAATATTTTAATACTTATATGGAGATGATCTCCCTTCGTGGTCTTTCTGACCATACACTTAAATCTTATTGTACTTATATCCGTTCCTATCTTGATTATCTTTCCAACATTCTGCACCGGCAACCGGAAGATGTTTCATGGGCTGACCTTCGGGATTACATCCGTTGGCTTCAGAAAGAACGGAATCTTTCTGACAGGACTGTTAACCATGCCATTTCACAATTCCGATTCTTTACCATGTATGTCCTCCATAAGCCATGGGATGATACACAGCTGCCTATGCGTAAATTTGATACCTATCTTCCTTTTGTACCTTCTCACGAAGAAGCTGTTGAATTTATATCTTCCATTTCTGATTTAAAACAGAAGGCAATGATCTCACTTCTGTATGCTTTATGGTTTCCCCAAAATAGCAACGAATGGCATAAATCTCGGTATCCAAAACAAATAGCTGATTCTCCAACTGCTTTCTAAGGATTTCAAGTTCTTCCTGTCTTTTTAATATTGGAGCCATCATATCTTTGTAATGTTGCTCAAGCTCCAATTTTATACGTTCAAGTTCTTGTTGTTCCTTTTTCTCAATATCCTCTATTTCTTTCCTTGCATCTTCCAAAGCTGCCCTTTTTTTATCCACACTCAGCTTTATAGTGTTCACAGAAACATCGCTATCTTTTATAGGCATAATTCCTGGTATCTGTTCTGTACCCGCTAACGCTTTTAACTGCGAAAGCGGAATTTCATCATAATTATTAAAGATGCAGATATCCAAAAAATCATTTGGTATTACATAGGGATGCGATGCAGAGATTACGGAGAATTTTACTTCTGTGTAAAGAATATCGAATTTTTGTTTAATGGTATGAAGATACTTGATGTCCTCTTCTATATCCGAAACATCACCATTTTCATAAATAGATAAGGCAACATTTATATACGGAAGTTTTTCCTGATAATCATAGAAACCTATATGTATACTATCATCCCAGTTATCATCAAACATCTTATTTCGGCTTCGGGACCAATTATTTGCAGACCACTTTTTTCCATCAGGACTCTCTAACCATTCCTTAAACTTTTTAAAATCTTTGAATTCAGCGTTACCAATAACCGGATATTTCTCCTTGCTAAATTTATAATACATAAATTCTCCTTACATTACACAGTATTGTTACGCTACACATTTCTCTTGTCTTACTCCCCCCAGACCGTCTGAAAACCTTAATTTGGGCATAAAATTAACTCCTTTTCTTTCCATGTCACATTGAAAACTGAAT
>ERZ781272.492-NODE-492-length-25912-cov-39.127277_pt1 | contig 25912 bp, 23 predicted proteins | sample MGYA00375850_ERZ781272 | MGnify/ENA primary metagenome ERZ781272 (study PRJEB29790, sample SAMN06051246) | human gut metagenome | host: Homo sapiens | place: USA: Cincinnati, Ohio | collected 2013-06-21 | study: EMG produced TPA metagenomics assembly of the Gut...
TTTGCTTCCTTTTCCGGCCGAACGGAAAAGGGAGGGCCCGCGCGGCCTGAGCGCGTTCCAATTTCTTCTTCCGTTATCAAGGCAATCAAAAAAGGCAAGCGTAACGCAGAAATTTTACGAAATGGTTTTTGTGCATTTTACGAAACGAAATCCCTTTTTCGACAGACTGAGGCCGTCTGGAGTTTTTTCCAGACGGCCTGTGTGGCTGGCTATCTTCGGTTTTTTATGACGCCTTCTTATGCTCCGCCCGTCATATGCTCAATCAAAATTTTCAATCCAATTGCAATCAGGATCACGCCGCCTAGGAGCTTTGCCCGCTGGCCCAAAAAAGCGCCGAATCTTTTGCCGATTGCAGCGCCGATCAGACACAGGGCACAGGTGACGATGCCAATTATCGCGGCCGCGGCCGCGATATTGGTGTCGATCAGGGCAAAGCTCACGCCGACGGCGAGCGCGTCAATGCTGGTGGCAATGCCTTGTATCAGCAGGATACGCAGGGTAAAGGGGCGCTTTTCCGGACAGCTTTCCGGGTGGCGCATTTCCCGGATTGCCTCAGCGAGCATATGGCCGCCGATCAATCCCAGCAGGATGAAGGCGATCCAGTGGTCGACGGATGAGATGGCCTTGCTGAAGAAACGGCCCGCAAAATAACCGGCAACCGGCATGACAGCCTGAAAAACGCCAAAGGTGATGGCGGAGAGAATCGCCTGGCTGCGCCTGAAATTCTGGTAACACAGGCCGTTGGAGAGGGAGACGGCAAAGGCATCCATTGCGAGACCGCAGGCGAGAAGGAGGAGGGTGACAGAATCCATAAGCAGTATAGTCCTTTCTTTTACATCAGAATCGTGTGAAAGCGCCAGCGGGAAATAAAAAAACTCATGTACAACCCTGATGGGCTGTACATGAGTCTTGTTCATTAAGGCAAGCCAGGCTTTTGGCCAGTATGTTGGCTTGACACGCGGAAGTCCGCGCGAACTACTCCCTCACAAAGCTGTTTCAGCATACTGTAAAAACAGTCTCTTGTCAAGGGAAAAACTGGCTCGGCGCTGCGGCTGGCCTTTTTGCCCGAAGCGGCGCGCTTACTCGACGATGACGTTGAGCTTACGCACGCAATCGGGGCATACACGGTGGCCCTTGTACTCGACCGCGTTTTCTACGTCGCCGCAGAAGATGCACGCGGGCGCATACTTTTTGAGGATGATTTTGTCCCCGTCCACGAAGACTTCGACGGAATCCTCACCGTCTTCGATGTTGAACTGCCTGCGCAGCTCCTTCGGCAGGACGATTCTTCCCATTTCATCAACAGGCCTTACCATACCGATGGACTTCATAGTTACCACACTCCCTTTTTATTGCGAATCCGCCGACGGATAACGGTTCCTTTCGGGGGATTTCGCGGGGTACATCGTACCTTATATATAAGGTACCAGTTACTGACATTAAAGTCAAGCAAAATATCAACAAACTTTGACAAGAAATTTGGGATAAAATTACTAAAAATTCAATACAATTGGAAGTAACGAGGAAATATACAGAATATGGATTTTGAAAGGAGAAAAATATAATATGATGAATTATATTTGGGCCGGTATGATGATTTTGGCATTTTTATCGGCAGCCTGGAAGGGAAATATGCAGGCGCTCTCCAATGCAATTATGGCGGGTGCGTCGGACGCTGTTTCCCTCTGCATTAAGCTGCTTGGCGCACTGTGCCTGTGGGGCGGGCTGATGGAAATTGCAAAGGCTTCCGGACTGACCAAAGCTGTCAGCCGGTTGATGTCACCCCTGCTTCGGCTTCTGTTTCCTCATCTGAAAAAAGATTCCCCGGCAATGAATGCAATCTCCATGAATATCACAGCAAATCTGCTTGGACTCGGCAACGCTGCCACGCCGCTGGGCCTCACTGCGATGCGTAGCCTGCAACAGGAAAATCCCAATCCGACGGTGGCAACCGACGAGATGGTGAATTTTGTTGTGCTCAATACGGCGGCGCTCCATCTGGTCCCCACCACCATCGCGCTCTTGCGGCAGGAATATGGAGCAGCCGTACCGATGGATATCATGCCTGCTGCCTGGCTGACCTCTGCGGCCGCGCTGTGCGTGGGCCTGACAATGGCGTGGCTTCTCAGAGGCAAGCGGAAGAAACAATCAGGATAGTCCCAAAGAATATTGAAAAGGCATCAGGAAAGGGCGGTTGGTATGGCGAATTTCGGAATGTGGATTTTGCCGATTATTGTCATTTTCATTATCATACACGGGTTGGTGCATGGTGTCAAGGTGTTTGACTGTTTTCTGGAGGGTGCAAAGACAGGGTTTGATACCTTTCGATCTCTGCTTGCGCCGCTGGTCGGCCTGGTCATGGCAGTATCCATGCTGCGGGAATCAGGCGGGCTGGAAATCCTGATGTGGCTGATGGACCCGCTTTCCCGGGTGATGGGGCTCCCGCGCGAGGTGATGCCGCTGGCCATTCTGAGCCCGCTGTCCGGCAGCGGGTCACTGACGATGTTTCAGCAAATTTTGAAAACCAGCGGCCCGGATTCCTTCGTCGGTCGGGTCGCCAGCGTCATGATGGGGTCCTCGGAAACCACGTTTTATGCGGTTACGGTGTATTATGGCGCGGTGGGTGTGAAGAAAACACGCCACACCATTCCAGCGGCCCTGTGCGCGGATATGACATGCTTTCTGCTTTCAGCGCTTACGGTCCGGCTGCTGATGGGCGGATAGGGCATTGCAACCGGGCAAAAATCTGCACAATGATGAATTTTTATGCAAAATAGTCTTTTGTTTATACAAATTCACTATTGCCAATTTGAAAAGGCGTGCTATAATGGAGCTATCCAAAAAGATGAAGGAACTGTTGGAGAGGATGGTCATGAAGATGAAGAAGGTTATGAAAGCGCTGTCCCTGCTGATGGCGGCCGTGCTTGTGCTCGCATGCTTTGCGGGCTGCACAGGCGGCAATGGAGCGCAGGAGAGCACGAATGCGGCAGGCGCGAGCAATACGCAGGCTCTGAGCAAGGTCGATCAGATTAAGGCGAAGGGTGAGCTTGTCATGCTTACCAATGCGACTTTTCCGCCATTTGAGTATATAGAAGGTGGAGAAGTAGTTGGTGTTGATGTCGATATTGCCAATGAAATTGCAAAGGAACTTGGCGTTAAGCTCACGGTTCAGGATATGGAATTTGACTTAATTACCGATTATATTAAGGCGGGGAAGGGAGATATTGGCGCTGCTGGCATCTCTATTTCGGACGAGCGTAAAAAGCAGGTCGATTTTTCCAACGAGTATATCACATCTACCCAGTATGTGATCGTTCCGGCTGGCACGGACACCAAGAGCTTCAAGCTTGACGGCAAGGTGATCGGTGTGCAGGAAGGCACGACTGGCGATATTTATTATGCGAGTGAGCCCAAGGTGATCAAGGCAAAGGAAGTCAAAAAGTATAAGTCCGCCATTGATGCGGCTGCCGATATGCTGCTTGGCCGAGTGGACTGCGTGATCATTGATGAATTGCCGGCGAAGAAGATTACGGAAAAGAACAGTGGCAAGATGATTTGCTACAATCCCGGCTATGAGCCGGAGTCCTATGCAATTGCGATTCAGAAGGGCAGCGATGATCTGGCACAGGTTGTCAATCAGGTGCTTACACGCCTGAAGGACGAAGGGAAGATCGACCAATATCTGCTCAATCATACCTCATAAAACAAAATCGTACATAAGCTTTGTTGAGGACGGCAGGCGATTTCAGAAGGGTCGCCTGCTGTTATTTCTCAGTGCGGAGCTGGGAGGAATTTTATGGAGTTTTTCGACTATCTCTATCAGCTGCTCATTGCGGATAAGCAGTATATGACCATTTTGAAGGGCCTTGGCAATACCTTGTTGATTGCTGCGGTTGCAGCTGTAATCGGCATTACGCTGGGTATGCTGGTGGCAATGATTAAATATTTTTGCAAAGGAAGAAAGGCGATCCGTCCGCTGGAATGGCTTTGCAATATTTATATCACTGCCATTCGCGGAACGCCAGTTATGGTACAATTGTTTATCTGGTCACTTGTCATCTTGGCCTCATGGAAGAATGCGCTGCCGATTGCCTGCATTGGCTTCGGATTCAATTCCGGCGCATATGTAGCGGAAATTATCCGTGCGGGAATTGCTGCCGTCGATTCCGGCCAGGAGGAAGCGAGCCGTTCGCTAGGTTTGTCCAAAGCGGCGACGATGCGTTATATCATTATGCCACAGGCCATTAAAAATATCCTGCCCGCATTGGGCAATGAATTTATTGTACTGCTCAAGGAAACGTCTGTGGCTGGTTATATTGCAGTCAATGATCTGACCCGGGCGGGCGCAATCATTAAAAGTGTCACATTTGACCCTAATATTTATTTTGTGATCGCCCTGATTTACCTCGTAATGGTTCTGGGGCTGACAAAGCTGCTGCGGCTGCTTGAAAGGAGGCTGGCGAAGAGTGATAAAGGTTGAGGGCCTGAAAAAGGCATTCGGGGATCATCTGGTCCTCAAAGGCATCGATTATGAAATCCACAAGGGCGAGAAAATCGTCGTCGTCGGCCCATCCGGCTCCGGCAAGAGCACCTTCCTGCGCTGCCTGAACCTTTTGGAGAAGCCGACGGAGGGCAAGATCTGGTTTGAGGATCAGCTCATCACCGACCCGAAGGCGAAGCTAGACGAGATCCGCGAGCATATGGGCATGGTGTTTCAGCAGTTCAACCTCTTCAACAACCTGACCATCCTGACAAATATCACACTCGCCCCTGTCAAGCTCAAGCTCATGAGCAAAGAGGAGGCCAATGAAAAGGCCTTCCAGCTGCTCGACCGCATCGGTTTGCGGGACAAGGCCGACGCGTATCCGTCCCAGCTTTCCGGCGGGCAGAAGCAGCGCATCGCGATTGTCCGCTCGCTGGCGATGAACCCGAAGGTGATGCTCTTTGACGAGCCGACGAGCGCGCTCGACCCGGAGATGGTCGGAGAGGTGCTCGCCGTGATGAAGGAGCTCGCGGAGAGCGGGATGACGATGTTCGTCGTTACGCACGAGATGGGCTTTGCCCGCGAGGTGGGTACCAAGGTGCTCTTCATGGACGATGGGCAGATTCTGGAGGAAAACACGCCGCAGGAATTCTTTGAGCATCCGCAGAATCCGCGGCTGCAGGATTTTCTCTCCAAGGTGCTGTAGTAATCCAAAATCGGTGTTATAAAAAGCGTGCGCAGGCTATGCCGGATGGCTGCGCACGCTTTTATTTTATTTGCAAAATTATATGCGGTATGCACTGGAGGTGGGATACGGCTTGATGCGCTGGCTATATCTCATGGTAAAAGGAGAACCGGTGTTGTGGGGATATCCACAGCACCGGTTTCTTTATTGTATTCTCTCTCTTTTGCGGTATTACTGTTTTCCGTGGATCAGGTCGCGCCGCTGGCCTTCCGGCAGGTCGAGGCCGAGCGTCCCGCCCGGATTCATGATGTGGTCCGGATCAAAGTGCTCCTTGAGCGCGCGGTAGATTTCCATCTCATTGTGGCCGATCTGGGCCTCCAGCCACGGGGCGGTCATCTTGCCGATGCCGTGGTGGTGGCTCATCGAAGCGCCGGCCTTCTGAATGTGATCCATGATCCCGTACTGGTATTCCAGATATTCGTCGATATCGCTCATCTTTGCCTGGAAGATGAAATAGAGGTTTGCACCCTGTGGATAGAAGTGCGACATGTGCGTCATGCACATCGTGTTCGGGCGGCTCTTGCAGTAGGCGCGTACACTTTTGTAGACGTCCATGAAGTTATCCCAGTTGACGGAGCATTCGAGCGTGTCGAGCATCAAGCCGTAGTCGCCCAGATCCTCGCGCAGGTATGGATCGCGGAAGCGGCCCTTCTCCCAGCCCCTCGTGACGATGCCGGTGGTATACATCGCGCCATATTTGTGGCAGATATCCCAGATGCGGCGCTTGACATTTTTGCTGAAGTGGCGCTCGCCCTCTGTAAAGCCCAGCATCAGGCAGCGCTTGTTGGATTCATAGCCGCGCGCCTTCAAAAGCGCGTCGATGGGCGTATCTGCCACCCCATAAAGGTGGAAGGCGATCTCCGTCTCCTCCGCGTCCGATACGCGGAACACGGACGGGAAGCCGAATTCGCCCTGCATGATCTCGCGGGCGGCAGTGACGGCGTCATCCCAATTGTGGAAGACGTAGCTGAAGCGGAAGCGGTTCTCCGGCATGTATTTAAACACGCGCAGGGTGACATGCGTCAGGATGCCGAAGGTGCCCTCGCTGCCCATCATGATCTGGTCGATGGAGGGGCCGGTCGCGTTGCGCGGGCATTCGTCGCTCTTGATGATGCCCACGGGGGTGACATACTCCTGGCTGATGACGATATCCTCGATCTTGCCGTAGTAGCTGGAATTCTGGCCCGCACCGCGCGTGACCGTCCAACCGCCGACGGAGGAATACTCGAAGGACTGCGGGAAGTGGCCGCAGGTATAACGCCCCTTGGCGTGCAGCTTTTCAGGCGCGTGGTTGAGGATCTCCTCGAGCTGTGGGCCGCTCATACCGGCCTCTACGGTGATCGTCTGGTTGTGCTCGCTGAAGCGGATCACCTTGTTAAAATTTTTACGCATGTCGAGCGTGACGCCGCCGCACACGGGCTCCACGCCGCGAGTGACGGAGGAGCCGCCGCCGTAGACATACATCGGAATTTTGTGCTCGCTGCAGTATTTGACGAGCCCTATGATATCCGCGCGGTTGCGGGGATAGACCACCGCGTCCGGCACATTCTCCACGATGTGCTTTCTAAGGCGCATCAGGTCGATCATCGTCTTGCCGTAGGCCACACTCAGGCGGGCGTAATCGTCCACAGTGACGTTTGCGCGGCCGACGATAGCGCGCAGGTCGTTTAACTGCTCCTGTGTGAAACGGGACGGATGGTCGTATTTGACCGGCTCCAGGCCCATCTCCTTTTTCTCCTGAAAGTCGCTGTCCGTCATGTCGAAGACATCCTTCATCATGCGGTAGAGGGAGCGGCTGGGGGCCTTGAATTCTTTCGGATCGCCCCATTTGAGGATCGAGCGCCAGGAACCGGCGGGCGCCTCCTCGTGGTACCAGTCCGGATAAAAATCGGATACCTTTTTCTTGGTGAGAGCCATTGCTGCGTACCTCCTATTTTTTGAAATTGTATTTCGATGCCTGTTCATGCTGTTTCATATGCCTCGCCGTGAATGCGGCAGGGCGCAGGAGTTTTAGTCATGTCGCTGGTGGCGACGATATTCACGCCGAACACGTTTTTGAGCACCACGCCGCCGATGGGCAGGCGCTTTTTCACGGTGACGGCGTTGATCTTTTCCATGGCCTGCATGATCTGATCCTTCGGCAGCTCGCCGTCGGTCTTGACGCTGAGATAGGGGCAGTCCGGGAAAATAGTCTTTACCGTGCTCGCAATCGAGCGGGTCGGATTTTTCAGTTCGTTTTCCGCAAAGGCGACGCCCTTTTTGCAGGTGGCGCCTGTTACCTCTATCTTACCATCCTTTTCCATTACCTGCAAGCGGCAGCCGTTTGGGCAGACGATACAGGTCATCTCCTGCACGGTATTTTTCATAAAGCACACGCTCCTTTACTGCCTCGCTTCCATCTTCAGCTGGAGGCTGCGGACCTTTTCTTTGGGCGTAACGGTCAAAGTCTCCATCTCGGAGGGGAGCAAACGCAGATAATTTTTCCTTTTTCCCACTTTGTCGTTCACCAGCAGCGTAACGGATTGACTGCGACGGTCTGTTCGGCTGCGGAAATAGACGGTGAAGGAACCGGGCTGCTCCATATCATAATACTGCGGCACCGCATAGAGAAAATCGCCCTTGCGGTAGCTCAGGCGCACCCGGCAGCGGTCTGCGGGCGTATAGTGGGCGGCTGCTTTGCCTGCGAGCTCGCCACTCTCCGAGACATAGTCAACGAGGTCGTTGACATGCAGGGCGTTGCCGCAGCAGAATACGCCCGGCACGCTCGTCATCAGCCGCTGATCGACATAGGGGCCCTTGGTGGCCGGGTCGAGCGCCACGCCGAGCTGCTCCGCAATCTCGTTCTCCGGCAGCAGGCCGACGGAGAGGATCAGCGCATCGCAGCTTATGATGCGCTCGGTGCCCGCGATGGGCTGCATCTGCTCATCCACCTGGCAGACCTCCACGGCCTCCACACGCTTTGTGCCGATCACGCGCGTCACGGTGGTGGAGAGGTGCAGGGGAATGTTATAGTCGTTCAAGCACTGCGCAACGTTGCGCGCAAGGCCGGCGGGTGCATTCTTGATTTCATATACGCCCTCCACTTCAGCGCCCTCCAGCGTCAGGCGGCGGGCCATAATCATGCCAATGTCGCCGCTGCCGAGGATCACGCATTTTTTCGTGGGCATACAGCCCATAAGGTTGACGAAGTGCTGCGCCGTGCCCGCAGTGTAAACTCCGGCGGGGCGGTCGCCGTGGATCCAGACCTGGCGAGCCGTTTTTTCCCGGCAGCCGCAGGCCAGCACGAGTGCATTGCATTCCTCATAGAGAATGCCGTCCTGCGTTTGGATTTCCAGCCGGAAGCCGCCGCCCGGCAACTTCTCCGCATTCAGAACGAAGGCGGACGTGCGGTAATCGATCTCCATCTGGAGCAGCTCCTTGAGAAAACGGTCTGCATACTCCGGGCCGGTAAGCCGCTCGCCGAAGCGCAGAAGGCCGAAGCCATCGTGAATGCACTGCTTTAAAATGCCACCCATTTTGGCCTCGCGCTCAATGAGCAGGACGCTTGCGTGTTCCTTTGACGCGCTGATTGAGGCTGCAAGCCCGGCAGGGCCGCCGCCCAGGACGATCACATCATACCGTTTCATGCTGGACCCCTCCCTTGTGTGTGCGTTCCAGAATGAGATTGGAATCTTCGCCGCTCTTTGTGACCTCTTCTGGTGTGAGGCCTGTTTCGTCGCAGATGATCTGCGTCACCAGTGGGGAGCAGAAGCCGCCCTGACAGCGGCCCATGCCGGGGCGCACACGGCGCTTAAGCGCGTCGATAGTGGTTGCGGGGATGGGGGAGTGGATCGTATCCACGATCTCGCCCTTGCTGATCCCCTCGCAGCGGCAGATGATCACGCCGTAATCCGGGTTCTTTTTGATGATCTCCTGCTTTTCCTCCACGGTTAAATCGCTCATATGGGGAACCACCCTCCGGCGCGGGTTAAAGGATGCATTGGGCTTTACCTCCATCTGCTCCTTGAGCGCCTCAACCGTGATTTTTGTGATCTCTTCCGCAATTGCGGGAGCGGAGGCGAGGCCTGGCGACTGAATGCCAGCCGCATGAACAAGGTTGGAAACATATTCCGAACGCTCGATGATAAATTCCTCTTCATATGTAGCGGCGCGGATCCCGGCGAAATAGGTGATCACATCCGCCGGGGTAAAGCCCTTGATCAGGGGAAGGTGCTTCTTGAGGATCGCGTCGATATTCTCGCGGTGCGTGCTGAAATCCTCCCGCAGTGGCTGCTCGTAGGCATCCGGCCCGACGAGGACATTTTGGTCGATTGTGCGCATCACGCCGCCGCCCTTGGTGTCGGACGTGGCCTGGGTGAGATCGATCAGGCCCATCGAGCGGGTTACAAGCGGGCCTTTCTTTTTATCGAGGATTACGAGCTCACCCTTGCGCGGGTGGATCGAGAAAAAACGGTCGTTCGCCATATCGGCAATCTGATCGGAGAAAACGCCTGCCGCATTGATTACCAGGCGCGGATGGATCGTGCCGCGGTTGGTAAAAACGCTGCCGATCGAATCTCCCTCCAGCTCCATTCCGGTGACGATCGTATCGAGCGAAACCTGCACGCCGTTTTCCACGGCGTTTTCCGCCAGCGCGACTGTCAGCTTATACGGGGAAAGCACACCGGAGGAGGGGTATTCAAACGCGCCTAACGCGCGGTCCGTAATATTCGGTTCGATTTCATGGAGCCGCTTGCGACTGATCTTGCCGCCGATGATGCTGAGCTTGCGGGCCCGATCACTGAGATAGGGCTCTGCTACAATCCCGAACACAGGGTCGGCGTAGAGGATCAGGTTGCCATAGCGCTGGAAGGGGACGCCCAGTTCTTCGCACAATTGCGTATACATGGCGTTGCCTTTCACATTCATCTTGCCGCGCAACGTGTTGGCGTGCGAGGCGATACCAGGGTGAATCATGCCGTCGTTGCGGGAAGAGGCGTGCATCGCAACGTCACTTTCTTTTTCAAGCAGTAGCGTATCAAGCGCATATTTGGAAAGCTCGCGCGCAATGGCACAGCCGATCACACCGCCGCCAATGACGAGCACATCCGGCCGGCGGCCTTCCAGCGTGTTGTCCCGCCGCTTCGGGGCGCGGATGGGGGGCGGTGTAAAGCCTGTGAGCGCGATATCGTTGATTACGCCCTTGTAGCCCGCCTTTGCGGCGATTTTCCCGGCCTTGATGATCGCTTTCCAATCGTCGTGCTCCCCCTCCAGCCGGATGGAATTGCGCCATTCCGTGCAGGAGATGCCCTCATACCCTTTGCCTCGCAGGGTACGTTCCAGCTTCTGAGCTGTTGTCATGGGAATCACCTCTTCCTTTATTTCCATCTATTTTATTTCTCGTGTGAGATCGGGAACGATCATCCGGTTGTCCGGACCTCTTGACAAGATTGTATCAATTTACTATACTTTTGTCAATCAATATTATTTATTTCGTTTTGGATGGTCAAATTGCAAAGATTTCGATTTTTAAAGCTGTTTCAAAATAAATTGTTGTTTGGATTGGGATTGACGCTGATTATTTTGGCCTTGTTGAGCGCGATCGCCTTTTTTCTTGTAAAAAAATTGCGGCCGGCAGTACCGGAAACGATCGATATCGGTGAGGCAGACGCGCCCTTCAATTGCGGAAAGGCAGATAGGAAGGCCCTACAGCGTCTGGCAAAGCGGAAACAGCCGGTTACCTGGGTATTCGCCGGGGACAGCATCACCCATGGCTGCATGCATACGGATTATCTGCGCAATTATCAGGAATATTTTACACAGGCGATGAAAGCGTCGCCTCAGCGCGCACAGGATATCGTCGTCAATACCGGTGTTTCTGGGGCGACCACGGCGGAACTGATGCAATATTTCGATGCGTGGGTGATGGATTACCGGCCGGATGTCGTTTTCATCTGTTATGGGATGAACGATTGTGCGGCGCAGGGGATGACGGTGGAAACATATCGGCAGAATCTGGGCGAGGCGGTGCGGCGCATCCGGGCCAGCGGGGCGATCCCTGTTCTGCACACGCCGAATACGAGCAGACGGCAGAGGAACATTGTGCCTTACCTGGAGGCAGCGCGGAAGCTAGCCGAGGAGGAAGCCGTTCTGTTTGTCGATCACAACGCCTTCTGGAGTGTGCATTCCAGGGAGGTCAAAAACCTGATGTCCGACGCGATCCATCCGAATGAATACGGTCATCTGCTGTTGTGCCGCTACCTTTTGCAATCGCTGGATCTTACGCCTTTCGCGAAAGGTCTGCTGAAATCCGGCAGCTATCGCGATATCCCACTCCCGCCGGATCAGGCGCCCGTACCGGCGCCGTTGTCTCACGACATGCAGAAGAGCCGTTTGCTTGCGCCCTGCTTATCAAATGGAAAGCCTTCTGTGTGGGTCTATCTTGGCGGGGCGGCAACGGCGGGGACGCAATTGTCTGCAAACGGCGCGCGGGCCTATCCGGAGCATATCCAGGAGGTCGTGCGCTGGGAGATGATCGACGATGAATATACGACCAGGATGCGTTACTGCTTGAACAGTGCCCATCCGGGCGATACGGTTTCCGATATGCTTGCGCATTATGACGATTGGGCAGGCCGCTTCCGTCCGGCGCTTGTATCCATTATGCCGGAATTAGAGGCGGACGGACTTGTGTCAGAGGATGTGTTTGAACGTGATTTGGCGGCGCTCGTCAGGAGGGCGCGAGCGGACGGCGCACTGGTATTGCTGCAAACGCCGCTTTTGCTGCGAGAGGAGGCGGGTGCCTATCTTTCTGTTATGCGTAGGCTGGCAGATGCACAAGGCGTGCTTTTGCTTGACCACGCACTTTTGGCGCAGCAAGTGGCAGAGCAGTATCCGAATACAGGGGACAAATGGCTTTTCTCCAACGGCCTGCCGAATGCAGAGGGCGAACTGATAATCGCGCGCAATTTTTGCGTAACGCTACTGACGGTGCCCAAAAAGAGTAGAATTTTGACAAAAGATTACTCCTGTGTATAATATATAGCGATAATGGATCGATCATTGAGGAAGGCAGGCGCGTGGAGATGCTGGATAAAACAAGCTACACTCCTTTATATATTCAGGTCCGGGAGTATATATTAAACAGAATCCAAATGGGGGATTACAAAGTCGGCGACCGCCTGCCCACGGAGAAGGAGCTCATGGAGCAGCTTCAGGTAGGGCGTGCCACCGTGCGCGCTGCACTGAACGAATTGGAGCACGAGGGGCATGTGGAAAAACGGCACGGGATTGGTACGTTTGTAAAAGAACCGAAACCGGAGATCGGCTTCGAGCCGCTGATCTCCCTCTCCTACTCGCTGGATAAGATGGGCATCCGCTGCGTCAACCGCGTTGTGGCCGACGAGCCGTTTACTGTGGAGGGAGGCATCCTCAGCGACCGCTGGGAGTCGGGCAGTGTAGTGCACCGCTTCAAGCGCGTGCGTTATGGCGAGAAGATCCCGGTTGCCGTGGAGGACAATTACTTTACGCCGGAGCTTTATAAGCGCATCGCCGGGAGCGCCGGCAGCGAAGCCTCCATCGCCCATGTGATCCTGACGCAGGAGGATCTGAGCGTCGGCAAAATCGACTATTCGATTGTGCGCCGCATTCCGACAGAGACGGAGCAGGCAGAACTGCGGGTACTGCCGAATCAGCGCGTGCTGGAAATGACGCGCTGGCTGTATTTCGAGGGGGATGAGACCCCTTCCAATTTCGTCCGTTTCGTCATGCCGGAGCGGTTTATGGATTATCCGTTCGCGGCGATGAAAAAAGGGTAAAAAAGAGCGGAAATCAGGCTTAAAACGAATGGTATTTGCCGGGTAGCAGGAGGGCTGTTATCCGGCTTTTCTTTTTGATATTCATCGCTTTGGAATATTTGTACCGAAAAGGCAAAGAATAACGACGCAGAAAAAGCCGGATTGCCATCAATTGCGGCTTTTGACTCAGGGAGGCGTGCAGGCTGTCTGTTCAGGCCTCTGTGAAAGGAAGGATCATACGCATGATTTTTTTAAAAGCCTTTCTGGTCGGCGGATTGATTTGCGTCGTCGGCCAGATTTTGATTGACTGGACCAAGCTCACCCCGGCAAGGATTCTGGTTTTGTTTGTTACGATGGGCGTGCTTCTGGGCGCGATCGGCCTTTACGAGCCTCTGGTCAAATGGGCTGGCATGGGAGCGAGCGTCCCGCTGACAGGTTTCGGCTATCTGCTGGCAAAGGGGACGAAAGAGGCCGTTGCAAGCCAGGGGCTGCTCGGTGTCCTGACCGGCCCGCTGACGGCCGGGGCTGCGGGGATCACGGCGGCAATGATCAGTGGGCTGCTGGTATCCTTTTTTGCAAAGCCGAAGGACAAGTAAAACAGGGTATCGACCAAAAAGGCGCGTTGTAACAATACACATTGTTGCAACGCGCTTTTTTGGTGACGGAATTGTCATCGGCCGGTCACCGGATATTCACCCAGCAGTCGTATACTGGAGCCAAAAGCATGGAAAGGGTGTCATTCGAGCATGGAAATTTTACGTGTGGAGCATCTCACCAAAATATACGGCGGCGGGGAAACCGCAGTGTGCGCGCTCGACGATGTATCGTTCACCGTGGAAAAGGGAGAATTCGCCGCGATCATCGGTCCGTCCGGCTCTGGAAAGTCGACGCTGCTGCATATTCTCGGCGGTGTGGACAGCCCCACGTCGGGGACAGTATTCGTGGACAACACAGAGATCGGCGCGCTCGACGAGACGAAGCTTGCGATCTTCCGCAGGCGGCAAATCGGGCTGATCTATCAGTTTTATAACCTCATCCCTGTATTGAATGTGAAGGAGAATATTGCGCTTCCCCTCCTGCTCGACGGGCGGGAGGTGGATGAGCAAACACTCTCAGAGCTTGTGGAAACACTTGGGCTCTCCGATAGGCTCAGACATCTGCCCAACCAGCTCTCCGGCGGGCAGCAGCAGCGCGTATCGATCGGGCGGGCGCTGATCACGCATCCGGCAATCATCCTCGCGGATGAGCCGACAGGGAATCTCGACAGCAAAAACAGCGCGGAGATCATCGAGCTTTTGAAGCTTTTCAATCGCCAGTACAGCCAGACGCTGCTGGTCATCACGCACGACGAGAATATTGCCCTGCAGGCGGACCGGATCATCGCCGTTGAAGACGGCAAAATCGTGCGGGACGAGACGTTGCGCAGGAGGGAGCAGGCATGAACATTGTCAACCGGCTTACCCTGCGCTGCCTGAAGCTGAATAAGCGGCGCACGTTTGTTACGATCATCGGGATTGCTCTGTCGGTCACTATGCTTACGGCGATCTCGACGATCCTGTTTTCCTGCATGGATTTAATGCAGCGGGAGGTCATCGCCACAGAGGGCGAATGGCATGCGGCAATGACCGGCGTCCCGGCGGATCGGGTCGCGCAGCTGGAAAAGGGCGAAAATGTAGAGTCTGTGCTACTGACACGTGAGGTCGGATTTGCAGCGTTTCCGGCATCCGCCAATCCCAATAAGCCATACTTTTATATCCGCGAATACAATACGCCGGCCTTCTCCCATCTGGGTGTAAAGCTTGTACAGGGGCGGCTGCCGGAAAAGGAAGGCGAGGCTGTCATCACGAAGGATGTACTGGACGCCTTTTCGGGCGGAAGGACGTATCAGATCGGGGATACGGTTACATTGACCACCGGCTACCGAACAGCGGTATTGCAAAATGGGGGGAAGGAGGAAGAAATCCGCCTGACCCGCGGCAATTATTTTGATAAACAGGAAACTTTTCATTCGGAGGGCAAACGGACTTATACCCTCACCGGCATCATAGAACCGTATTATCAGGATGATATGGAAGAAACGTACGGAGCGGCTTACCATCTGATCGGCTACTGTGATGCATCGTCTTTTGCCGCGCAGGGGACGAAAACGGACCCAATGCTGGTCTTCAATCCCCTGAACCGCTCGGTTTACAAAGAGATGGCATCGCTCGCGCAACAGGTGGGCGCAGAGGACTATCATTTTCACAGAAGCCTTTTGCAGATGTACGGCCTGACTAGCCGCGGAAGCCTGCAGATGACGCTCTACCTGTTCGTCGGCGTGCTGGTGCTGATCGTAATCATCGGTTCATCCGCGCTGATCTACAATGCATTTTCCATCTCTGTGGCGGAGCGCAGCCAGTATCTCGGCATGCTGGCAAGCGTCGGCGCAACCCGGCGGCAAAAGCGCAGGTCGGTCTATTTTGAGGGCCTGATCTTGGGAGCAATCGCCATTCCGGTGGGCCTTTTGGCCGGGATCGGTGGAATCGGCGTAACCCTTCATTTTGTCGGCCCGATGATTTCGCAGGTGGCAGATTTAACGCAGGAGGTACGGCTGGTCGTATCCCCGGCATCTGTACTGGCGGCGGTGGGCCTTTCTATTCTTGTTATTTTCTTATCAGTGCGCAAGCCGGCCCGGATGGCATCCCGTATGATGCCGATTGATGCGATCCGCCAGACGCGGGAAATCCGGCTGCGGGGAAAAGATGTCCGTACCTCACGCCTGACCAGAAAGTGGTTCGGCTTTGAGGGAGAAATCGCTTTGAAAAACCTCAAGCGCAACCGCGGGAGGTACCGGACGACGGTATTTTCCCTAACCATCAGCGTGGTGCTGTTCCTGACCATTTCGTTTGGGCTCCAGATCGCCGTCCAGGCGTATGGGCAGGAAACAAAGGCAGATTCGTTTGATATCATGGTCCAGACCTATGATGAGCAGGTGCGGGAGCAGCTGTTTGAAAAAATCCTGAAGGAGGAAAGCGTCACGCGCTATACCCTGATCGACAGCATGGGAGCAAATGCCTACCTGCCGCGCGAAAAGATTCAGGAAAGCTTCCTTGAGATGGAGGAGATGGAGGAGAAAAACGGGCAGTATCTGGTGCCTGTGAGCATCCTGATGCTTGACGAGCAGTCCTTCCGGGCGTATCTTTCGGAAATCGGGGAGAAGGAAAGCGACTTCGATTCCCGCGAATACCGTGCGATCCTCGTCAACCGCCAGATGTGGCATGGCAGGGATAATAAAACGAATGAATCGGTTACTAAAGTGATCGATCTGCTCAGGCTGCGGGCGGGGGAATCCATCACGCTGCAGGCTGTGGATGATGAGGACAAAACCTGCACACTGCTGGGTAGCCTGACCGTGGCCGCGGTGACGGATCAGAACCCCTTTGCGGTAGATGAAGCGAGCGGTGTGATTTTTGTTGTGCCGGAGCACACGGGGCTGGCGATGCGCGCGGATTTTGCCAATCGGGTGCAGCAGGAGCAGCGCGAATATTACCAGGGCTCATATCCGGCGCTCTATCTCAATACGACCGATCACCAAGCAATCTCCGAACTCGCGGAAAGCTTCAATATCACAGGATTCCAGGAGCGGGTTATGCTGGTGGATCATGCGGTCGAAAGGGAAAAGGCGCAGAATATGATCACCGTTATCTCCGTCTTTTCAGGCGGTTTTATTGCCCTGATCACATTGATCTGCCTGGCCAATATGTTCAATACGATCTCCACGAGCGTTGCGCTGCGCAGGCGGGAGTTTGCTATGCTCAAATCCGTCGGCATGACGCCGAAGGGCTTTCGCAAAATGATCCGGTATGAAAGCCTTTTCTATGCGCTCAAAACCCTGCTGTATGGATTGCCGGTTAGCTTTGCCTTGATGGGGCTGCTTCAGGCAATCCTCGGGCGCAATTTTGAAATCCCCTTCCGGATGCCATGGATTCCGCTGCTCGGCGCTGTGGCGGGCGTGTTTGCAATCGTAGGGCTTACGATGCTCTATTCCGGCTCCAAGCTAAAAGGGGATCATATCATCGACACGCTCAAGGACGAGAATGTTTGATTCAGACTTTTTGCGGCCTGCCTTTCCGGCGGGCCGCTTTCTGTATATCCTATAAAATATCAAAAAGAAAATACACCAACCTAGCGAATATGCTATAATAAACATCATGATATTGGTTGCAAAAATGCTTTTTATAATCTGAGGGAAGAGGAGCGGGAAACCATGCTGCAAATGCCTGGTTACACCGCGCCAGATGTTACAAAGGAGCTGTTTTGCTCTGCGCCGGATGTGTCGGGCGAATCTGCGTCGGCCGGTTTTTTGCCGCTCGATTTCTATGTGGCTACGATTTTTCCAGCGTATTTCAAGATCGATGAGAACTTGCCGCTTCCGGGGTGGCATCATAGGATCAATATTTGCAAAGAAGGGAAGTTGTTAATTTGAAGGCATTTATGGACGCTGATTTTTTACTGGATACAGAGACCGCGCGCATGCTCTTTCGGGAGGGCGCACAGGACACGCCGATTTTCGACTGGCACTGCCATCTGTCTCCAAAGGAGATTTATGAAAATAAAGAGCCGGAGGACATCGCCGCCCTGTGGCTTGGGGGTGACCATTACAAATGGCGCGCCATGCGGTCCTTCGGCATTGCGGAGGAATATATTACAGGCGGCGCGAGCGGATATGAAAAATTCAAGGCTTATGCCTCCATGATGCCCGCCTGCATCGGGAATCCGCTCTACCACTGGTCCCATCTGGAGCTGCGGCGGTATTTCGGCATTGAGGAAACTTTAAGCGAAACAACGGCGGACAGCATCTGGAACCGTGCGAATGAGATCATCCGTGCGGGCGGCTTTACGCCCCGCAGGCTCATTAAAAAATCGAATGTGGCAGCCCTGTGCACCACGGACGATCCGGCTGACGATTTGAAATACCATCAGCTCCTGCAGCAGGAAAAAGGCTTTTCCTGCCGCATCCTGCCTGCGTTCCGGCCCGATAAGGCGCTTGGGATCGAGCTGCCCGGCTTCCCTGCCTGGCTCTCTGCGATGGAGCAGACGGTGGGCGAGAGGATTACTTCCTTTGCTGCCCTGTGCGCTGTGCTCAAAAAGCGGATCGCTTTCTTTGATGCCCTCGGCTGCCGCGCGAGCGACCACGCCTTCACCCACGTCCCCTATGCGGAAGCGTCGGAGCTGCAGCTCGAGGAGATTTTTGAAAAGGGCGCAGCAGGCGAGCCGATCTCCCAGTGGGAGATGGATGCTTACCGCACGGCTTTATTGCAGGTGCTCGCGCGCGAGTATGCCCGCCTCGGCTGGGGGATGGAGCTCCATATCGGCGCGATGCGCAACAACAACACCCGCATGTTCAAAGCCCTCGGCCCGGATACGGGCTACGACTCCTGCGCGGACGATACGGCGGTACAGAATCTTTCCCCCCTGCTGGACAGCCTCGAGGTGGAGGGGAACCTCCCGAAAACGATCCTCTTCGCACTCAATCCGAAGGACAATTACGTCCTGAGCACCATGCTCGGTAATTTCCAGAACGACGACGCGCCGGGCAAGCTCCAGTTCGGCTCCGCCTGGTGGTTCAACGACCACATCGACGGCATGCGCGAGCAGCTGCGCACGCTTGCGAATACGGGCGTGCTGGGCCGGTTCGTCGGCATGGTGACGGATTCGCGCTCATTTTTATCCTATCCGCGGCACGAGTATTTCCGCCGCATTCTCTGCGGCATGATCGGGGAGATGGTGGAGGCGGGCTGGTATCCGGCGGACATGGATACGCTCATTCAGATCGTACGGGATATTTCCTACAATAATGCGGTGCGGTATTTCGGGATTTAGCTATCGCATAGAATAGAAAAAAGAGCGGCCCCTTCCGATTCTCATCGGGAGGGGTCGATTTTATGGGATTTACTCAATTGATTTACATGGATAAAATGATCATGCATATGTGAATATGCGCTTTTAGAATGGACTAAAATATTTTATTTTCCATTTCTGTTGACAAAAATTTCAATTATATTTATAATTAAGGAGAAAGAAGGAAAAATTGGATCGAATGGAAAACAAAAGATTACCTATTTTTCAGAGAGAGAAAGGATGATCAAACATGAAGAAAATCTGGAAGATTTCCGTCGCCGCGCTGCTTCTGCTGACCTATTGCGCCGTTTTCATGCAGGGCTTTGCCTACAGCACAATCACGGAGGAAGAGATGGACGCGTTTTTGGTAGAACAGGGCGTGCCGAAAATCGCCATTCAGAAGCTGCCGTTTGATTTGAAGAAGCGGATTTATCTGGGCGAATCGCAGATCGAGGTGGGGGAGCCTACTTATGGCGTGTTCACGGATGATTACAAGGTGGAATACACGCTGGAAAACGGGCAGGTTGTCATGGATCAGCAGAGCCGGACGGAGCTTCGCAAGCTTCTCAACGATGAAGAGGCGGTTGCCAATGTGCTGCTCTCCAACGAGCAGACGGAGCCCGGTCAGCCGATCAGGGTTGCGGCAAATGTCGGGACGGAACAGGATGTGATGGATGCGCGCAAGGCAGAGGTCAGCGCATATCGGGCGGTAAATCAGGAGACAATTCAGAGCTTGCAGGAGATGCCGGAGGACGCTGTCGTAATGTCCCTTAGGAATTGGCAAAGCTACCTATTGTGCATCCATATGTCCTATGCTGATTCGATCAGCGAAAAAATATTAATGTATTGCTGGGAATGGTCTTATAGTCCGTTTAATTGTCTGACAGATAAGGCGGGTATGGCTTGGAGCGGCGGCTTTGCGGCAGAACCCGATACTTTTGGATGGGTTTATCAGGCATATTATTCCGATGATATTTATTTTGAAGATGGTGGATCCAATTGTACGGATTACAGTCCTAATGTAGGGATAGGGACAGAGATCGATATTCGGTTCATGTTTACCCATAGCAATGGGCACTCGTATGGTGTCGTAAAACATGTAGGGGTTCTTGCTGTAGCATTGACGAAGCGTACAACAGATAATTCACGGGAATCTGCTGTGGGGAGCTATTTTCATAAATATATTGCAGTGTTACCGAACGGATCACTAAGTTTTTCGCGTGGAGGGGTAAGTGGATCCATCTCAATTAGTTGGGAGAAAACATATGATAAGGCACCGGATGCTCCCGCTGCATTCTGGGCAACTTCTAAGGGGTAAATTAAAATGAAAAAACTTTTATTAGGTCTTACATTTACGGTCGCAGGGGCGGGCTGCCTTTCCTTCCCCGAAGTAGCTCCTTTTTTCCTTGTACTTGGCCTTGCTCTTATCTGCCTTGGTTTGCTGCTTGCCATCATAGGGGCGTTCAAAAAAGAAAAAACGAATCATAAATAGTAATTTCTAAACCTGAGGAAGCATTTGCATAAAAATTCAAAATGATGCGCTAAACAGCATCATGAAAGCGGGGGTATGCGATGAAGCTGCTTATTTTAGGCGGGATTTTTGTTTTGGCTGGTGTGGGATGCATGTCCTTTCCGGAACCTTTTGGTGCGCTTTATGTGATTGGCCTTGCTTGTTTATTTGTGGGTTTGCTGCTTGCCATCATAGGGGCGTTCAAAAAGGAGAAGCCCAGGCAATAAACGCATCCATTGCGCGCCCCCGGGTGGCTACCGTCATGCAGGAGCCGCCCGGGGGCGCTTTATCCGTCTGCTTTTGTCTGCCGCCGCCGGGCTGAGGCACGTTTGTCACCGTAGCTTCTTCAAATCCTCCTCCGCCAGCGACGCAAGATATTCATCATACGTCTCCTTGCGGTCGATCACGCGGTCGGGCAGGATTTCAATGATCCGGTCCGCAATCGTCTGCACAAACTGATGGTCGTGCGACGTGAAGAGCAGCGTGCCGGGGAAGCTGATGAGCCCGTTGTTCAGCGCTGTGATACTTTCGAGGTCCAGGTGGTTCGTCGGCTCGTCGAGGATCAGCACATTCGCGCCGGAAACCATCATCTTGCACAGCATGCAGCGCACGCGCTCGCCGCCGGAGAGCACCTTTGCCTTTTTCGTCGCCTCCTCGCCGGAGAAGAGCATCCTTCCCAGCCAGCCGCGGATATCCGTCTCGAGCTGCTCACGGGAGAACTGCCGCAGCCAGTCGATGAGGGAGAGCTCGCAGCCGTCGAAGAATGCGGAATTGTCGCTCGGGAAATAGGAGAGCGACGTCGTCACACCCCATTTGAAACTTCCCTCGTCCGGCTCGAGCTCACCGGTCAGGATTTTGAAGAGCGTCGTCTTTGCCACTACGTCCGAGCCGACGAAGGCCACTTTCTCATTCGGGCGGATCGTGAAGCTCACATGGTCGAGCACCGTGCGGTCGCCGATCGTTTTCGTCAGGTCCGTAACGGTGAGCAGATCGTTGCCCACCTCGCGGTCTGGTTTGAAGGCCACAAATGGATAGCGGCGGGAGGAGACAGGCATGGATTCGATATCGAGGCTTTCCAGCAGCTTTTTGCGGCTGGTTGCCTGCTTCGATTTGGAGGCGTTCGCGCTGAAGCGGGCGATGAATTCCTGCAGCTCCTTCTTCTTTGCCTCCGCCTTCTTGTTCTGCTCGCGCAGCTGGCGCTGGGCCAGTTGTGTGTATTCATACCAGAAGTCATAGTTGCCGACGTACATCGTCAGCTTGCCGTAGTCGATATCGACGATATGCGTGCAGACCTTATTGAGGAAATGGCGGTCATGGGAGACGACGATGACCGTGTTTTCAAAGTCGAGCAAAAAGTCCTCCAGCCACTGGATGGCGGCGAGGTCGAGATGGTTGGTCGGCTCGTCAAGCAGCAGGATATCCGGGTTGCCAAAGAGCGCCTGCGCAAGGAGGACCTTGACCTTATCATCGCCGGAGAGTTCGGCCATCTTGACGGAATGCTTGTCGTTTTCGATGCCGAGGGCGTTTAAGAGAATTTCCGCGTCGCTCTCCGCTGACCAGCCATCCATCTCGGCAAATTCGGCCTCCAGCTCGCTGACAAGCAGGCCATCCTCCTCCGTAAAATCCTCTTTGGCGTAGAGGGCTTCCTTCTGGTCCATAATGTCCACGAGCTTCGGGTTGCCCATGAGCACGGTGCGGATCACATCGTATTCGTCAAATGCATAGTGGTCCTGTTTGAGAACGGAGAGCCGCTCGCCGGGGGTGACGATCACCTCGCCCTTATTCGGCTCCAGCTCGCCGGAAAGGATTTTCAAAAAGGTGGATTTACCCGCCCCGTTCGCACCGATGATGCCGTAGCAGTTGCCGGCGGAAAAGGTGACGTTCGCCCGCTCAAAGAGCACGCGCCCGCCGTATTGCAGGCTGACATTGGAGGTACTGATCATGAAAAGAGCTCCTTTTTTGGTAATAGCAATTGTAAACAGTTCCCTATCATAGCATGGAAGACCCCAAAAAGCAAGGCGTTACGGGGATCGCAGCCCGCAGAGAGCATTTTTTGCAAAAAAGCTATTGACAGACGAAGCGTCGCGGCATATAATAGCTACAAATCCAAATCGGCAAACCGATGAGTAAGAGTAGTACCCATGGCAAAGCCTTTCCAAGAGAGCCGCAGGCGGTGCGATTGCGGCAAAGGAGACCACGGCGAATGGACTTACGAGGGCAATCCGAGCCTCTGGCAATGAGAGGTTAGGTGCGACGGGGGCTTCACCCGTTACCAGCGAAGCGCGCATGGCAGTGCGTGAAAGGAGTGGGCTTGCGGAATAGCAGGCCAAGTCGGGTGGTACCGCAGGAGTGAATAAGGCTCTTGTCCCAACAGAAATGTTGAGACAAGGGCTTTTTTGATTTTTATAATAATGTTGGGAGGGAGCGGCATGAGCGTTCCGGGTAAACGATGGCGCAGGAGGAAACAACCTCACGCCGGTCAAATCCGTTTTCATAATTGATAAGAGTAAGAAAGGAAAGATCACCATGAAAAAGTTTACGAAAGTATTCGCCCTTATAATGAGCGTGATTATGATCGCCTGCGCGTTTGCCGCCTGCACCGGCAACGGCACGGGCGATGAGAGCCAGGCAAGCGGCGCGGCCGCCTCCGGCGAGGTCAAAAAGGTCGGCATCATCCAGTATGCGCCGCACGCCTCCCTCGACAACTGCTACAAGGGCCTGATCCAGGGCCTGGAGGAAGCGGGCTATCAGGATGGCGAGAAAATCAAGATCGACTTCCAGAACGCCAACGGCGAGGATCAGATGGCAACGCAGATCGCCAACAATATGGCGGCCCAGAAATATGACCTGATCATCGGTATCGCAACACCCGCCGCAACGGCCGCTTACAGCGCGGCGCGCGGCGCCAATATCCCCACGGTGTTCTGCGCGGTATCCGACCCGGTGGCTGCAAAGCTCGTTACCTCCCTCGACAAGCCAGGCAACAACACAACCGGCACCACCGACCTGCTGAATCTGGAAGCGCAGATGAAAATGATCCGCGCCCTGCAGCCGGATGCGAAGAAGATCGGCGTTCTCTATACGACGAGTGAGGCAAATTCCGTTTCTCACCTGAAGCAGTTTAAGGAACTTGCGCCGAAATATGGTTTTGAAATCGTGGATATGGGCGTGCAGAGCGCGGCCGATATCCCGCAGGCTGCCGCCACGCTTGCCGCCAAGGTCGATTGCATCAACAATTTCACGGATAACAACGTCGTCAACAATCTCGGCGTAGTGCTCGCCAAGGCGAACGAGGCCGGTATCCCGGTTTACGGATCCGAGATCGAGCAGGTCGAAAAGGGATGCCTTGCTTCCGAGAGCCTCGACTATGTCGCCCTCGGCAAGGAGACCGGAAAGCTGGCGGGCCAGGTGCTCGACGGCGCGGATGCGGGCAGCATCCCGGTTTCTCGCGTGAAGGACAGCGCCCCGGTTTACAACAGCGAAGTGCTTGCAAAATTTAAGCTGAGCCTGCCGGAGGCCTACAAGGATGCGCAGAAGGTGACGACCGCTTCCTAACTGGCGGTATAAACAAGCTGTATTTTGCTACGGGCTGGCGCGGGGTCTCGCGCCAGCCTGTCGGCCGCTTTTCGGGCGGCGCTTCCCCGCATACCTTTCCAAAAAGAAAGTTGGATGATCATGAGTGAACTGTTTGGCATCTTAAAGGCCACGCTGGAGGAGGGCTTCGTCTATGCGATCCTGGCCTACGGCGTGTATATCACCTACAGTATCCTGGATTTCCCAGACCTGTCCGTCGACGGCACGGTGCCGCTGGGCGCGGTGCTCACAGGCGTGCTGATCCTGCAGGGCTTCAACCCATGGCTGTGCGTGCTGCTCTCCTTTGCGGCGGGTGCGCTGGCGGGCTGCGTGACGGGGCTTCTGAATGTGAAGCTGCGAATCCGGCCGCTGCTGTGCGGCATCCTCGTGATGACCGCCCTGCTCTCCATCAACCTGGTGCTGGTGATGAAGGGGACGGGGGGCCTGTCGCTCGTGTCGTTCTTCACCTCCCCCACGATCTTTTCGAGCGCACCCGCGTCCCTCTTGCCGGAATCAGTAGGCGGCTATACTTTACGGCCCATCATCGTGGCGCTGGTGATCGCCATCGTCTGCAAATATGTGCTCGACTGGTATCTCTCCACAAAATCCGGCCTATTGCTGCGGGCTGCGGGCAACAACGAGCAGTATGTCACAATGCTCGCGCGCAGCCCCGGCTCCTCCAAAATTCTGGGCCTCGCCATCGGCAATGGTTTTGCCGCCATGGCAGGCTCGATCATCGCGCAGCAGAAAGGTTCTGCTGATCTGCAGATGGGCGTCGGCATGGTGGTCATCGGCCTGGCGTCCGTGATCATCGGCCTGAGCCTGTTCCGCCGCGCGCGGTTCCTGCGCGCGACGAGCAAGGTGCTGATCGGCGCAATCCTCTATAAGGCATGCCTCGCGATCGCGCTTGCGCTAGGGCTTCCCACACAGTATTTGAAGCTCCTCATGGCAGTGATCTTCACGCTTGCATTGCTTTCCACCACGATGTTCGGCAGAAAGGGGGGCGCGCGTAATGCTCAGGCTTGATAAAGTTACAAAGAAGTTCCATATTGGCACGCCGGACGAGACAACGCTCTTCGACCAGTTCAGCTTTGAAGTGAAGCAAGGGGAGTTCGTCTCCATCGTTGGCTCCAACGGCTCCGGCAAGACTACGCTTTTGAATATCATTTGCGGCTCCCTGCCTGTTGAAGGCGGCAAGGTCTTTTTTAAGGATCAGGATATCACCCGCATGACGGAATTCAAACGCGCGGACAAGATTGGCCGCGTCTTTCAGGATCCGAAAAAGGGTACCTGCGACGAGCTGACAATTTTAGAGAATATGGCGCTCGCGGACAATAAGCACAAATCCTACGGCCTCTCCCGCGGCGTGAATAAGCGCCGAACAGACTACTACCGCACGCTGCTCGAAACCTGCGGCATGGGGCTGGAGGACCGGCTGAACGTCAAGGCCGGCACACTTTCGGGCGGGCAGCGGCAGGCGCTCGCACTCATCCTTGCCAATATGACGGATATTGAGCTATTAATCCTCGATGAGCACACGGCGGCGCTTGACCCGAAGTCGTCCGAAACCGTCATGCAGATTACGGATAAGCTTGTAAAAGATAAGCAGGTGACCTCCCTCATGGTCACGCACAACCTGCGCTTTGCGCTGGAATACGGCACCCGCCTTGTGATGATGCATGAGGGGCGCTGCGTTTTGGACGTGAGCGGGGAAGAGAAGCAGAAGCTTGAAATTGACGCGCTGCTCAAGGTGTTCAATGAGATCAGCGTGGAGTGCGGGAATTAAAACAGAATCATCAAGAAAAGCTTTGCAGGGCGGAAAAAGCCTCTGCAAAGCTTTTTCAGTTTGTCGATCAAGTCTAAGAGAAAAAAGTGCACAAAAAGCATGGTCTCTGATCGCTTTCGTAACCGGCATCTTTATGCGCCGCTGGGCGCTGTCGGGAGGC